>CERR01029292.1_pt1 | contig 33362 bp, 26 predicted proteins | sample 530841 | NCBI WGS metagenome assembly CERR01 (sample SAMEA2621021, study PRJEB7988) | marine metagenome | biome: marine biome (ENVO:00000447); feature: surface water layer (ENVO:00002042); material: "saline water (ENVO:00002010), including plankton (ENVO:xxxxxxxx)" | depth 5 m | reverse complement strand
AGATTAGCAATCTGCTCCATTACCACTCTGGCACCTCTCCTTAGTACATTTTTATAAACTTCTAAGATAAAAATGCGGTTGCAAATTTAAGTTTTCAGGATTAAGAACGCAAACTATTCCTTTTGTTTTTTAACCTATATTTCAGGATATTCAACTCTGATGTGATAAATATTAGATAATTTCTTTTTAATTACACTTTTGATTGTTTTAATATCTTTAAATGTAATATCACAATTTTCAAACTGATTGTTTTCAATTTGCTTGTCTATTATATTCTCTACAAATGAGTTAATTTTTTCTGTATCAGGATTATCTAAACTTTTTGTTGCTGCCTCAACTGAATCACACATCATAACTAATGCTGTCTCTTTACTAAATGGCTTAGGGCCGTTATACATGTACTCATCAACTTTAGGATTGCGACTAAGTTTTAAATCTTTATCATAAAAATAATATAGTGTACTTGTTCCATGATGCGTCTTTATAAAATCTATAATTCTATCAGGCAGGTTATTTTTTTTAGCAATCCCCACACCTTTAGTGACATGATTTAATATAATTTCTACACTTTCTTTTGAGCTTAAATTATCATGTGGGTTTTTACCTGTTACTTGATTTTCGGTAAAATACGAAGGATTATCCATCTTGCCTATGTCATGATACAGTGCTCCCACCCTAGCAAGCATAGAATTTGCACCAATTTCATTTGCTGCTGATTCTGCTAAATTTGCAACATTCATTGAATGATGAAAAGTTCCAGCAGCTCTATTGGAAAGCTCTTTTAATAAAGGCGAGTTAGTGTCTGAAAGCTCTAGTAATGAGACATCAGATACTAGGTTAAATATTTTCTCATAGATATATATTAGTGGATATATAAATAATGTAAGTAGACCACAGATAATAAATAAAAGGAAATTAAACACTTCTATATTATCAATATTACCTTCATGAATTACAAAAAATGAAAAATATGAAATCATATAAATGCCTGTAATTTGACCTACTGTTATAAATAGATTAGCACGTTTATATAAATCGTCAGATGAAATTATTGTTATTACTCCTGCTATTATATTTAAAAATATAAATTCATAGCTGTTAGGTACAATAAAGCCTAAAAGCATCACTGTGACAGAATGAACAAAGAATGCAACTCTTGAATCAAAGAAAGCTTTTAATAATAAGGGTAAAATACATATTGGTATTATAAAGACGTAAGCAGAGTCAATATTTACAACAAAGTTTGTAATTAATACTAGCAAGGTGACATTAAAGAAAACTAAGGATAGCTGATTCAGGTTTAAATAAATTTTCTTTCTAAACTTCCTTATAAATAAAATTATCATTAATAGCGAAAGTATTACAAGTAGTGAATAGGAAGATATTATCAAATAGTAATCTAGTTTTGATGTACTACTTGTCTCATATTCATTCCTTAAAGATTCTAGTATTTTTAATTTCTCTCCTTCTACAATTTCACCTTTTGAGATAATTAAAGTTTCTCTTTCTATTATACCCCTATTTGGAGAGATATTTGCTAATGCCTCTTCAATAGAGTTCTTGCTTAAATTAATATTTAATGACACGTCTGATTCTAACAGATCAAATAAAATTGATACTATTTGAGGTTTGTATTCTTGAACATTTAAAGTGATTATCTGATTATTAATTGAAAGCAATAATTCCTCAGGAAGGTAAAAATCTGAGAAAAAACCTGAACTCAACTGTTTGTTATCGACTAGTAAGGAAACTATTTGATTTGACTTGTAATCATAGTTTTTGTCAAGGAGACCTCTAGAATATATGGATGAAATTATATTAACACCAGCATCTTTTACTAACCTTAACTCTCTTCTGTTAAGTGTATTTATTACACTATCATTTGAGGGGTTATTAATCTTATCATATAAAAGACTCAATGATTTACCTAGTATTAACGTGTCTTTATCAAAAAAAACTTTAGTAGCTAGTCCAATTTTAGCTCTTTCACTATCTAATTCCTTATTTGTTTTTTTAATTGCAAAATCAAAAGGAGCATATAAATTATCTGACTGCCATGGTCTGCCATTTTCAAAATTATACTTAAACTTCCCACTCTTTGGAAAAAAATAAATTATTATAACACAAGAGAATACAAAAAGCAATGTCCTATATATTCTGCCTACATTAATCTTAAAACGATCACTCATGTCTGTTGTAATAATTATATAACAATCAAAATTAACAAATATTACATATAGGATATAATGATATCAAATAATTATTAATTTGTTAACTTTAGAACTTATTAAATTATTAAAATTTATTATGAGCAAAGATGTTGTAATTGTGAGTGCAGTAAGAACTCCTATAGGTAGTTTTCTAGGATCATTATCTAATATTTCTGCAGTTGATTTGGGTGCTATAGCTATTTCAGGTGCGTTAAACAAAATAAATTTATCACCAAAATCTGTTGATGAGGTTATATTTGGAAATGTAGTACAAGCTGGTTTAGGACAAGCTCCTGCAAGACAATCTGCTATAAAAGCAGGAATACCATCTTCAGTCCCATCTACAACGATTAATAAGGTCTGCTCTTCTGGAATGAAGTCAGTAATGCTTGCAGCACAATCAATTTCTTTAGGAATTAATGATATAGTTGTTGCGGGAGGTATGGAGAATATGAGTCAAATTCCACATTATATTAACATTAGAAATCCTCATAAATATGGAAATAAATCTATAATAGATGGATTGCAGCATGATGGTTTGACAGATGTTTATTGTAATGAAGCTATGGGCGTTTTAGGCGATAAATGTGCAGATAAATATAATTTTAGCAGGGAAGATCAGGATAATTATGCTATTGAGTCTTATAAAAGATCTTCAAATGCTTGGAAAGAAGGCAAATTCAATAATGAAATAGTTCCTGTAGAGATTAATCTTAGAAATGGCGAAAAATTAGAAATTAATCAAGATGAGGAGTATAAGAATATTAATTTTGAAAAAGTACCTAAACTCAGGCCTGCATTTGGTAAGGATGGAACAGTAACCGCTGCAAACGCTTCAACAATTAGTGATGGAGCATCTTCACTAATTCTTATGAGTAAAGAAAAATGCTCTGAATTAAACCTTGCCCCTATTGCTACTGTAAAGTATTATTGTGATGCAGCACAAGATCCAGACTGGTTTACTACAGCACCCTCCTTGGCTGTAAAGAAAATTCTTTCAAATAACAGTCTAAGCATTGATGATGTTGACTATTTTGAATTTAATGAAGCTTTTTCTGTTGTAGCATTAGCAAATATGAAAATATTAGGGCTTAAAGCTGATAAAGTGAATGTTAATGGTGGGGCTGTCTCTTTAGGTCATCCATTAGGATGTTCAGGAGCTAGAATTTTAACTACTTTAAGTCATATTCTAATCAATAATAATGCAAAAAGAGGCATTGCGGCAATATGTAATGGCGGTGGAGGTGCTTCAGCAATATTAATCGAGCGTAATTAGGTTTATATGAAATATGGTATATGTAATCTTGGAATTGTGCCTATAAGATGTGACTCATCAGATAAAAGCGAACAGACTTCTCAATTAATATATGGTGAGATATTTAGCATTTTACAAGAAAAATCTAAATGGTCTAAGATTAAACTTGCTTTTGATGATTATTCAGGTTGGATTGATAATAAACAATTTAAAAAAATATCGAAAGAGGAATATAACTCCTTGATTGGTGAGAATCAAATTTACTCATATGATTTAGTAGAATTTGTAGAAAACACTAATCACGAATTGATTGCAATTCCTATAGGATCAAACTTAAATGGATTAAATGTTCTAAATCATAATTATGATGGGAATAAAATCACTGACAAACAAGATAAAAGAAATATAATTTCTACAGCTATAAGGTTTTTAAACTCTCCTTATTTATGGGGAGGAAGAACTCCTTTTGGAATAGATTGTTCCGGGTTTACTCAAATGGTATATAAATTAAATGGATATAAGCTTGAAAGAGACTCTAATAAGCAATCAACACAAGGTATTCCATTGAGTTTTATTGAAGAAAGTGAGCCAGGTGATTTAGCATTTTTCGACAATGATGAAGGGGAGATAGTACATGTTGGAATAATTATGGATAATAATAAAATAATTCATGCAAGTGGTAAGGTTCGTATAGATGGAATTGATCAAACAGGCATTTATAATTCAGAGACTAAGTCACACACTCATAAACTAAGAGTAATAAAAAAAATACTTTAATCTATCTTACTTTCAATTTCTTCAGCGATAGCTTTATACTTTTTAAAATTATCCATATCATCAATAGCTGAATATATATTTCTTAATGTTCTAACTGCACTTAAATTATTGTTGTCAAGATCATAAACTGAAACTAAATATGGAATAGCAGACCTGTATAAATCCTCCCTATCTAACTTTAGCTCATCATATTTATTATAATCTGCATTAGAATTTCCTAGAGAATTCATTTCTTCTATTATAGCCTGTTCTTTTGCTAAAACTAAAGCTGCTGCGTTTAGGTAAGCTTTTTTATATGTTTTATCTATTTCTATAGCTTTATTGTAATGTGACATTGCCTTATCCACATCGCCTTTATCTGAGGATATAACTCCTAAGTTAAAATGTAGATCAACATTGTCTGGATCAATCTCAAGTGCTTTTGTTATTAGTTTCTCATAAGATTCTACATCTCCCATTTCCCATCTAATATTAGATTCAAGTAATATTATATTAATATCATTTGGGTCAAGTTTATTAGCTTTTTCAATATAACTCAATGACTTTTCATAATCATTCTTATTTTTATAAATAGCCGCCATAGATCTAAGTACACTTAACTCAACTGATTCTAATTCCACATCAGTGGGATTTTCATGGGTACCAGCTTTAATAAATAACTCTCTTTGATCAGGACTAGTAAATCCTTGATTTTCACCAGTTGCTTTTTCAATCGCATAATAATTTGTAGTAATACCTGTGAACTCTATATCAATTAACTCATTGTAGAATGCTAAAGCTTGGTCAAAGTCTTTATTTTCTGTTGCAATTAAGGCTGCATTATACAAATAAAGTGTGTCTCTTGGAGAAACCCTGTAAGACATCTCTAAATTTAAGTATGCATCCTTATAGCTCTTGTTTTCTAGGCTGTTTTTTGAATCCTCAACAAATCTATTAAGCATTTCTATTCGCCATCCCTCTGCTTTTGAAGTATAAAGCTTAGTACTTGATTCAGATTCTATATCAATAGATGTATTTAAACTTTCTAATGCAATACTAGATTCTTCAATATTTGAATTACCATTTGCATAATATGCTACACCTTTTAAGTAATGGTATTTTACCTTTGTTTTAGTGTCCATCTGGTCAATTAGTTTTTCTGCTAATAATATATTTTCCTTAGCAGCTGAGTAATCTTCAGATTTAATACTTCTTTCAGCAAGTTTTAATTCCTTTTTTTGACCATATGTAGTATTAATGGTAAGTAATACAAGTATTATAAATATAATTTTATTCATAATTTTAAAATTTAATTAATCTTCAGTTCCTTCTTCTTCTTCTTCTTCTTCTTCTAATTCATTTGTGATCTCAAATTTTACACCATTATTTAACGGAGCATCATTAATTTCTTCAGAAGATGAATCATTTTCAGCATCTTCTATGATTTCTTGATTTTCATCTTCCTGTTCATGAATTACTTTAGCAACAGCAGCAATTGAATCACCTTCTTTGATGTTAATTAATTTAACACCTTGTGTAGCCCTACCCATCACTCTAAGATCCTTAACAGCCATTCTTATAGCAATTCCTGATTTATTTATAATCATTAAGCCATTAGAATCATTAACATTCTTAATTGATACAAGATTACCTGTTTTATCAGTTATAGATATTGTTTTAACTCCTTTTCCTCCCCTATTAGTAACTCTATAATCTTCTAGCTTTGATCGTTTTCCATATCCATTTGATGAAACTACTAGAATGTTGCTTTCCATATCATTTACAGAAACCATTCCTATAACTTCATCTTTATCATGCTGAAGTCTTATTCCTCTAACTCCAGACGCACTTCTTCCCATTGGTCTTGTCTTTGCTTCTTCAAACCTTATAGCTTTACCAGACTTTAGTGCCATCATAATTTGACTTTCACCATTTGTTAATTTTGCTACAAGCAGTTCATCACCCTCTTTGACGGTTATTGCATTAATTCCATTAATTCTTGGCCTAGAATACTTTTCTAAGGAAGTTTTCTTTACTTGACCTTTTTTAGTAGCCATTATTACATAATGTTGATTTATATAATCTTCATCTTTTAAATCTTTTGTACATATAAAAGCTTTCACTTTATCATCTTGTTCTATATTAATAAGGTTTTGTATTGCTCTTCCTTTTGAAGTTCTACTGCCTTCTGGAATTTCATAAACCCTCATCCAGAAACATTTCCCTTTTTGAGTAAAAAACAACATGTATTGATGATTTGTGCCTACAAATAATTTTTCTAGAAAATCTTCATTTCTTGTTGTTGATGCTTTTTGACCAACCCCTCCTCTATTTTGAACTCTATATGCATCTAGCGGAGTTCTTTTTATGTATCCTGCATGAGATATAGTGATGACAACCTTTTCATCAGGAATCATATCTTCAATTGATAAATCACCTCCAGAATACTCTATTCTAGATCTTCTTTCGTCTCCAAATTTATTTCTAACTTCTACTAGCTCAGTAGTTATGATATTCATTCTTCTATCTTCATCATCAAGAATGTCTTTTAGATCAGTTATAAGCTCTTTAATTTCATTGTATTCAGTTCTTAATTTATCTTGTTCTAAACCTGTCAATTGTCTAAGACGCATTTCAACAATTGCTTTAGATTGAATTTCTGACAACTTATATTTGTCCATCAGGTTTTGCCTAGCTTCATCAGCATTTTTTGATGCCCTTATAAGTTTGATTACATCATCTATATTATCAGAAGCAATTATTAAGCCTTCAAGTATATGACATCTTTCCTCAGCTTTTTTTAGCTCAAACTTTGTTCTTCTTACAACAACATCATGTCTATGCTCTACAAAATACTTAATCATTTGTTTTAGATTAAGTGTTCTTGGCCTCCCTTTTACAAGACATACATTATTAACACTAAATGATGATTGAAGTTGTGAGTATTTATATAGTTTATTTAAAACAATATTTGGAATAGCGTCTCTTTTTAGAACGAAAACAATTCTCATCCCATTTCTATCTGATTCATCTCTTATTGTTGAAATCCCTTCAACTTTTTTATCATTAACTAAATCTGCAACTTTTTTTATTAAATCAGATTTGTTTACTTGGTAAGGAATTTCGGTTACAATTATACATTCTCTACCACCTACCTCTTCAATCTCAGCCTTAGATCTAACAACTATTCTTCCTCTTCCAGTATGAAAAGCATCTTTTACACCTTCATAACCATAAATTATACCTCCAGTAGGAAAATCAGGAGCTTTTACAAAATTCATTAATTCATCAATTTCAATATCATTATTCTTGATATACTCAATTGTGCCATCAATTACTTCTGTTAAATTATGAGGAGCAATATTTGTAGCCATTCCAACTGCAATACCAGAAGCTCCGTTAATTAATAATGCAGGGATTTTTGTAGGCAATACTGTAGGCTCCTTAAGACTGTCATCAAAATTTAATTTGTGATCTACTGTATCCTTTTCTATATCTGCAAGCATTTCTTCTGATATTTTCTGCATTCTTGCCTCAGTATACCGCATGGCTGCAGGACTATCTCCGTCAATTGATCCAAAATTACCTTGCCCATCAACCAGAAGGTATCTAAGACTCCACTCTTGAGCCATTCGAACCATTGTATCATATACAGACGAATCTCCATGAGGATGATATTTACCCATAACATCACCTACTATTCTTGCAGATTTTTTATAGGAAGAATTAGACTTTACTCCCATATCATGCATTCCGTAAAGAACCCTTCTATGTACTGGTTTTAAGCCGTCTCTAACGTCAGGAAGTGCTCTAGAAACTATAACAGACATTGAATAATCAATGTATGCAGATTTCATTTGGTCCTCAATATTAATTGGTATCAATTTTTCACCATCATTCATATATAATTGTCTTTAAATTTTTGTTAAAAATTATACATAACAAATATAATTAATTTAGGCAATGAAATAAGGTTAAATCTATTGTAAAAAAGTGTTTTTTATTAACAATTTTTTTCGCAATAAATTAAGGTTGTTTTTTGTGTTATAAATTCTTACTAAATATTATAATTACATATTGTTTAAGAATACTAGAATTCCTACATTTATTGAAAATTAATGTAATGGATGATAATTTCTCTCCTAAAGTAAAAGATGTTATTACTTATAGTAAAGAAGAAGCACTTAGACTGGGTCATGACTTTATTGGTACTGAACACCTAATTTTGGGTTTAATTAGAGGTGCTCAGGGTAAAGCAATTGATATTCTAAACTTTTTGGATGTAGATTTAAATAGTCTAAGAAAAAAGGTTGAATCCTTAAATCCAGTTAATTTTGAAGAAGAAAAAAGTAATTCCAAGAAGAACTTACATTTAACTAGACAAGCTGAAAGAGCATTAAAAACTACTTTTTTAGAAGCCAAATTATTTCAAAGTTCAATAATTAATACTGGACATCTACTGTTGTGTATTCTTAGAAATGAAAATGACCCTACTACTAAGATCCTTAACAAACTAGAGGTTAACTATAGTACTGTAAAAGAAGAATTTAAATCACTAATTGGTGATGAAGAAACTTCATCTCCTGAGGAAAAATCTTCAGTTGATAATGACGACTATCAGACAGATCCTATAATTAAAGCTTCTCCAAAATTTAGAAAAAATAAGAAATCTAATACACCTGTTTTAGATAATTTTGGTAAAGATTTAACATTACTAGCTGAGAATAATAATTTAGATCCAATTATTGGTAGAGATTTAGAAATTCAAAGAGTTTCACAAATATTGAGTAGACGTAAAAAAAACAATCCATTATTAATTGGCGAACCAGGAGTTGGAAAGTCTGCAATAGCTGAAGGTTTGGCTATTAGAATAATTGAAAAAAAAGTTTCAAGAGTATTATATAATAAGCGTATAATCTCTTTAGATCTAGCAAGTTTAGTTGCAGGAACTAAATATAGAGGGCAGTTTGAAGAAAGAATGAAAGCCGTAATGAATGAAATAGAAAAGAATAGTAATATTATTTTATTTATTGATGAAATTCATACAATAGTAGGTGCAGGTGGTGCAACTGGGAGTCTTGATGCTTCAAATATGTTTAAACCAGCCCTTGCAAGAGGTGAAGTACAATGTATCGGAGCTACAACATTAGATGAATATAGAAACTCAATTGAAAAGGATGGCGCTCTTGAAAGAAGATTTCAGAAAATAATTGTTCAACCGACTAGTGTTGACGAAACCATAGAAATCTTGAAGAATATTAAAGAGAAATATGAAGAGCATCATAACGTCAATTATTCTAATGAAGCTATTCTTGCATGTGTAAAACTTACATCAAGATACATGACTGATAGATATTTACCAGATAAAGCTATAGACGCATTAGATGAAGCTGGATCAAGAGTCCATATAATAAATATTGATGTACCAAAACATATAAGCGATCTTGAATCAGATTTAGATCAAATTCAATCAAAAAAGAATGATGCAGTTAATAATCAAAAATATGAACAAGCAGCCGAGTTAAGAGATAAAGAAAAAATAATTGAATCAAAGCTTTTAAAAGAGCAAGAATTATGGGATAAAGAGCGTAAGAAAAATAGACAGACAGTAACAGAAGAAAATATTGCAGATGTAGTGTCTATGATGACAGGAATTCCATTAAATAGAGTAAAAGAAACTGAACTTAACAAGCTATCTATACTAGCAAATATTATTAAAAACAAGGTGATTGGACAAGATAATGCTGTTGATAATGTAGTAAAATCTATACAGCGAAACAGAGCTGGTTTAAAAGACCCTAAAAAACCTATAGGCTCATTTATATTTCTAGGTCAAACTGGCGTAGGAAAAACTCAATTGGCTAAGGTTTTGGCAAAAGAATTATTTGACAATGAAGATTCATTAATTAGAGTTGACATGAGTGAATACATGGAAAAATTTGCTATCTCTAGACTTGTTGGAGCTCCTCCTGGATATGTTGGATATGAAGAAGGAGGTCAATTAACTGAAAAAATTCGTAGAAAACCTTATTCTGTTTTGTTATTAGATGAAATAGAAAAAGCACATCCAGACGTTTTTAATATGCTTTTACAAGTATTTGATGATGGTTATCTAACAGATAGCGTAGGTAGGAAAATTGATTTCACTAACACGATAATAATAATGACTTCAAATATTGGCGTTAAGAAGATTCAAGATTTTGGATTAGGTGTAGGATTTGGAACAACTGCAAAAAAGTCACAAGCATCTTCACTAAACAAAAAAACCATAACCGATGCGTTAAAAAAGAAGTTTGCACCTGAATTCCTAAATAGAATAGATGAAGTAGTGATATTTAATAGTCTTACAATTAATGAAATACATAAAATTATTGAAATAGAATTAGATAAATTATATGAAAGAATAATTGAGCTTGGATATAAAATTAAACTCACAAAAAAAGCTAAAGAATTTTTAGCTCAGAAAGGATTTGATAAAGATTATGGTGCTAGGCCGTTAAAACGAGCTATTCAAAAATATCTGGAAGACCTTATAGCAGAAGAGATATTAAAATCTAAAATAAGTGAAGGAGATCAAATCCGAATAGACTACAAGAAAGATGCTGAATCACTTAGTATAAAAACTTCAAAACTAAAAGAAACTAAGGCGTCAGACAATTAGATTATCTTGAATATTTAAAGATTCGAGAAATTTTACAGATGAAACTATGTAATTGTGCATAACCTCATCATTCTTTATAAATTTTACTTCTTTTCTATAATCATTCACTAACTTTTCAATAGTTTTTGATGAACTTAAAGGTTTCTTGAACTCTAGTGCTTGAGCTGCTGTAAACATTTCAATTGCTAACACATATTTAACATTTTCTATTATTTTATGTAATTGTAAAGCAGAATTAGCTCCCATACTAACATGGTCTTCTTGACCATTTGAAGAGGTAATTGAGTCTGTGCTTGCTGGAGTCGCGTACTGTTTATTTATACTAACAATACTGGCAGCAGTATATTGAGGTATCATAAAACCAGAATTAAACCCAGAATCTGCTGTTAGAAAAGGCGGCAGGCCTCTTTTGCCAGAAATTAAGTTAAATATCCTTCTTTCAGATATATTTGCCATCTCAGCAATTGAAATCTTTAAGAAGTCTAAGACATATGCTAAGGGTTGTCCATGAAAATTTCCTCCAGAAATAATTTTATTTTCTTTCACTGAAATAATAGGGTTGTCTGTAACTGAATTTATTTCATCTATTATTACTGTTGAAGCGTATCTTATTGTATCAAGACTTGCACCATGAACCTGAGGAATACATCTAAATGAATATGGGTCTTGAAGATTAGGTTTTTTACCTTTTCTTATTTCACTTCCTTTAGAGAATTTATTTATTCTGTTTGAAACTATTGACTGCCCCTTATGTTTTCTAACATTATTAATAATTTTATCAAAAGGATCATATTTGCAATCAAAAGATTCTAATGATATGGTTGAAATTAAATCTGCTAAATAGCTTATTTTATATGATTCTAAAATTGATGATACTGCATATGCACACATAAATTGTGTCCCATTTAGAAGTGCTAAACCTTCTTTTGAAAGCAGCTTAATTGGTTTTAATTTAAACTTCTTTAAGATTTTTGAAGTAGGGTGTACTTTTCCATCGAATATAACTTCTCCTTTACCTATAATTGGAAGTGAAAGATGAGCTAAAGGAGCTAAATCGCCAGATGCTCCAAGAGACCCATAGCTATAAACTACAGGAAGAATATTTCTGTTGTAGAAAAAGATTAATCTTTGAATTGTCTTTATACTAACACCGCTATAGCCTTTTGATAATGATATTATTTTAAGTAATAACATTATTTTTACAATACTTGAAGGAATTTTATCTCCTACTCCACAAGCGTGAGAAACAATAAGATTCTCTTGAAGTTTATTTAATTGCTTAGAATCTATTTTAATATTATGCAAAGAACCAAAGCCAGTATTTACCCCATATATAGGGTCGTTGCTAGAATTAATTTTTTTATCTAAGTAAGCTCTAGAGCCATTAACTATCTTAACCTGAGTTTTAGATAACTTAATTCTATGATTATCATCTAATATTTTCTTAATCTGTTTTAAGTCTAAGTCTTTTGAGCCAATTATATTAGTTGCCAATTTTTAATTTTTTATAAAAATAGCAATGTATTTTTATTTAATTAAATTTACTGTAGATAAATAATAGAATGAAAAGAACTGAATTATATGATTCGCATATAAGTCTTGGCGCTAAAATGGTTGATTTTGCAGGATACCTAATGCCTGTTCAATATGAAGGTGTTAAATCTGAACACTTATCAGTTAAACATAATGTTGGTGTATTTGATGTATCACATATGGGTGAATTCATCATTTATGGTAATGGCTCACTTGAACTACTACAATTCTGCCTTAGCAACGATGTTTCAAAATTAAATGATGGTGAAGCCCAATATAATTGTCTTTTAAATGATAATGGGGGAATCGTAGATGATTTAATATTATATAAACTCTCAGAGGGCAAATATATGCTTGTTGTTAATGCAAGTAATATAGAGAAAGATTGGAAACATCTATTATCAAAAAACAGTTTTGGAGCTAAAATGCAAAATATGTCTGATGAATACTCATTATTATCTATTCAAGGTCCAAAAACAACTGAAGTTATTCAGCAGTTAACAAAATATGATTTATCAACAATATCCTATTACAGCTTTGTTTCAACAGAATTTGCTAATAAGAAAGATGTTATTATTTCTAATACTGGATATACTGGCTGTGGTGGTTTTGAAATTTATTGTAAAAATGATCAACTTAAAGATATCTGGGAATATATTATAACTGCTGGAAAAAACACCAATATAAAACCAATAGGTTTGGCTGCAAGAGACACTTTAAGACTTGAGATGGGGTTTTGTTTATATGGAAATGAGTTAAGTGACAATGTTACTCCTATTGAGGCAGGATTAGGCTGGATAACAAAATTTTCAAAAGAATTTAACGGGTATAAATTACTTAAAAGTCAAAAAGAAAATGGTTTTGACAGAAAACTTGTTGGATTTGAATTAATTGATAAAGGAATTCCTAGGAAAGATTATGAAATTTATGATTCAGAGAATTCTAAAATTGGGGTCGTGACTTCTGGAACAATGTCTCCAAGTCTAGGAAAAGCCATTGGACTAGGATATGTCAGCGCCAATTCTGCAAAGACTGGAGCTATTATTTACATAAATATTAGAAACAATATGATCAAGGCGGTTGTTAGTAAAACTCCTTTTAAATAATATGGGAAGAGCATTTGAGTTTAGAAAAGCCAGAAAGCTTAAAAGGTGGTCGGCAATGAGTAAAACCTTTACAAGACTTGGTAAAGATATTGTAATGGCTGTTAAAGAGAATGGTCCAGATCCATCAACTAATTCTAAGTTAAGAGCAGTTGTGCAAAATGCTAAAGCTGCTAATATGCCTAAAGATAATATTGAAAGAGCTATAAAAAGAGCTAGTGAAAAGAATCAAGACAACTATAAAGAAATATTGTTTGAGGGATATGCTCCACATGGAGTGGCTGTATTGGTTGAAACAGCAACAGATAATAACACCAGAACTGTAGCAAACATAAGAAGCTACTTTAATAAACATGAAGGAAATTTAGGCACTTCTGGTTCTGTTAGCTTTATGTTTGATCACACCTGTAACTTTAGAATTAATAAAGAAGGTCTAGATTCTGAAGAAATTGAATTGGATTTTATTGATTTTGGAGTTGAGGAAGTTTTTATAGATGAAAATGATATCCTAATCTATGCTCCTTTTGAATATTTTGGGGAAATACAATCTGAGCTTGAGAAAAGAAAGATTGAAATAATTTCATCAGGGTTTGATAGAATCCCAAATACGTTTAAAGAAGTTAATGATGAACAAAAAATAGAAATTGAAAAATTATTGGAAAAAATTGAAAATGATGATGATGTTCAAAACGTTTATCATTCAATGAAAGAGTAAAAAGTAATTAGCTCTTATAGAAACTAAGTTCTTTTACCTTTCCTTCTACCCCATCAAAAAACTCTTCTATATAATTAAAATCAGATTGCATATTATTAGTAGTGTAGAATGGCTCTGATATTAATATCTCTTTATCCTTAAAATTAAGAGTAAACATGATTATAGGAACATTTGCTTTCTTAGCTATATAATAAAACCCTGTTTTAAATTTTTCCACCCTCTGTCTAGTTCCTTCTGGGGATAACGCAACTCTAAACTCATTTTTATTATCAAACATTTCAGAAATCTGATCTACTCTATTTAGTTTTTTCGACCTATCTACTGGAACTCCTCCAAGGAATTTAAGGATTATATTTAATGGAAAGAAAAATATTTCTTTTTTAGCTATAAATTTAGAATTAAGATTAGCAGCTGATCTAGCTAAGACCCCTATATAAAAATCGTGTGAACTAGTGTGTGGAGCCGCGATAATAACTGCTTTTTTTATTGAATTTTGTGAAAAGTCAGTATTTCCGCTGAACTTCCACCCTAGAATATTCTTAAAAAGTACCCTTGCAATAAATCTAATCATTTACTTGTTTTTCCAAATATCAATAGCTTTTTCAAGATCTTCTTTAGTATCTATCCCTACAGATTCAGTTAAAACTTCAGCCATTTTTATTTTATCTCCACTCTCAATAATTCTTAAAGCTTCTATTTTTTCAAATAACTCTAATTCAGTTTGAGGTAATTTAGACAAATTAATTAATGCTAGTTTTCTATAGCCATAAACTCCTATATGTTTATAAAAAATATTTTTGTCAAGATCTGAAATAGAGTAAATAGGTTTTCTTGAAAAATTTAAGGCATAATTATTATTATCTACTGAAACTTTAACATTATTAAGATCATTAATTTCTTTGTCATCACTCACTTCTTTCATTAAAGAAGCATAATTAATCTGCTTTTTTATGTCACTAGTGAAAATGTTTATTAACGCTTCAAGACTTGCTTTATTAATAAATGGCTCATCTCCTTGAATATTAATAATTACATCTGCTTCTATATCAATACAGGCGTCTGCTATTCTATCTGTTCCAGAGTTATATTCTTTTTCAATTAATATCGAATTCCCATTATTTGATTGGATTTCCTGATAAATCTCTTGATCCTGAGTAACTACAATAGTAGATGTAAATAGATTTGTACTAACTACAGCATTATATGTTCTTGTAATTACTGACTTTCCACATAAATCCATCATCAACTTCCTGTTAAATCTTGTTGAGCTTAGTCTTGCAGGTATTAAAGCTATAATATTCATCTATCCAAAAATAATGAATTATAATCATAACAATTAAAAAGATTAAATCAATATTTACAGATAAATGTTTTTTGTGAACAATGATTTTTACAAACCAAAAAAAATTGTAGTTTTGCTGATACTATAATCATAAAATATTATTCAATAATGTTAAAAGTATTCTTATTCTTATCGATTCCAATTGCAGTTGGTTTAGTATACATGGTTAAAAATAAATTTAATGACAACCAAAAGAAGTATCTACAAATGGGTTTATGGGTATTTATTGCTCTTTTTTCATACCTATTATACAGCTCTATATCTGATGTAATTAAATTTGACGAAGTAAAGAATTATAGATATCAATCTGTAATCAAAAATTTAAAAGATATTAGAGATTCGCAATTAGCTCATAGAACTATTCATGGGCATTTTGAAAACAATTGGGATAGTTTAGTAAAGTTTGTTGAAAATGATTCATTTACTATTACTCAAAGAAAAGATTCAAGTATTATTGACAGAGAGCTTACCAAAAGATATGGTGGAGTTAAAACATATAAGGATATAATTATTGTTGATACACTAGGTTTTGTTTCTGTCAAAGATTCATTATTTGGAGTTGATAACAGGTTTCAAAAAATGATGTATGTTCCATTTTCTAAAACTGGTGCAGTAAAATTTCAGCTTAAAGCTGGGTTCTTAAATCAAAATGGAATAGATATTCCAGTATTTGAATCAAAAGTTATGAAAAAGATTATTTTACATGACCAGAACTCTGATTTAATATTTAAAGAAAACCAAGTTCAATCAGTAGATGGTGTTAACGGACCATCTTTAAAGATTGGATCAATGGACGAAGTAAACACAAATGGAAACTGGCCAAAAAACTATACAAAAGAAAAATAGAATAGATTTAACTTCTAATATAAGATTGTCCATTCATATTAGCTTGAATGGACTTTCTTTTTCTATAGTTGATTTAATTTCAGATGAGATAATTTTCTATAAAAAACACGTTTTCACAAAAAAGACTACTCCAAAGAGCTTATTAAAAGAATTAAAAAAATATTTTAAAGAAACTCCTGAACTAAATGACACGTTTTCTTCAGTGAAAATTATTCATTACAACAATCTATCGACTGTAGTTCCTGAGGTAGTTTTTGACAAAAACAATGCTTTAAGTTATTTAAAATTTAATTCACAAATATTGCAGAATGACTATGTAGCTTATGATCAAATTTTCAACAATGAATGTGTTAATGTGTATATTCCGTATGTTAACATAAATAATTTTATTTTTAAAAAATTTGACTCTTTTATATACAACCATTATTCATCAATTATCTTAGAAGAAGTTAAATCGAATGAAAAAAATTCAATAAATCCATCTCTGTACTTAAATATGGGTTTAAATCATATTGAGGTTATATATTTTCAAAATAATAAGCTTATTTTTTATAATACATTTGATTATTCTACAAAAGAGGATGTAATTTATTATCTCCTTTTTACTATTGATCAATTAAAATTAAATCCAGAAAAAACTCCACTAATTATTTCTGGATCTATTTCTATTGATGATGAATATTATGAAATAATATATAAGTATGTCCGTAATGTTTCTTTATATAATTCAAACATAAAAAGTGATAATGCTTATTATGATGATTTAAAATCAGATATAATTATAAAAAAAGGCTTCTAAATGCGAATTATATCAGGGAAAAATAAAGGACAGAGAATTAGTTTTCCTAAAAATCTACCTGTAAGGCCCACTACTGATATAGCAAAAGAAGGTTTGTTTAATATAATTTCAAATAACTACAGCTTTGAAGATATCTCTGTTATTGATTTATTTGCTGGTTCAGGTAATATAAGTTATGAATTCTATTCCAGAGGAGCACAAAAGGTTTTAGCAGTTGACAATAATTCTAAGTGCACAAATTTTATAATAAAGCAGTCCAAATCTTTGGAGATGAATATATCTGTTGTAAAAAGGAATGTTTATAAATTTCTTGAGCATAACATAGTTAATGCTGATATATATTTTGCTGACCCTCCCTACTCAACAGATATACAAAAATTGAATTCTATTATTGAATTAGTTCTAAATTCTCAAATGCTTAATATTCAGGGGATATTAATAATAGAACACTTTAAGAAAATTAATTTTTCTGATCATAAAAGAATAGTTGATTCAAGAACATATGGAGATAGTTCCTTTAGTTTTTTTAAATAAAAAAGCAAGTATAATAAAATACTTGCTTTTTCTTAAATAAGTAGATCTATAAGCCGAATTCTGTACTTTTTCAAGCCCTTATCATTTATCTTGATAAATTGTTGCCAATTTATTCTAGCTGCCTACCCTCCAACATTGAGCGCACAACTCTTATAGCTGGTATACATGGCATTGCACCTCATAGAGTTTACCTGATTTCACTACAGCATTACCTGTACATACTTTCTGTTGCACTATTCCTGATCTTACAATCGGTGGCTGTTAACCACTATGATGTACTTTGGTGTTCGGACTTTCCTCTATATAAAATATAGCGATAAGGCGACCAACTTACAGCACAAAAATACTCATTTTGTTTAAAACAGCATATTTTAATAATTATTAGAGATAAATTTATAATTAGATAGCAATATTTTGTAAATTTAAAAACATGGGTGATTATCAAATATCTGCAAGAAAATATAGGCCAAAATCTTTTAATGAAGTTGTTGGCCAGGAAGTTATCACTTCAACATTAGAAAATGCAGTTACAACTAAGCAATTATCACAAGCCCTACTCTTCACAGGACCTAGAGGTGTTGGAAAAACAAGTTGTGCAAGAATACTTGCAAGGATGATAAATGAAGGTGAAATAGATGGAGATAATGATTACTCTTTTAACATCTTTGAATTAGATGCAGCATCTAATAATGGTGTTGATGGAATTAGAAATTTAACAGATCAAATTAGAATTCCCCCACAAACAGGCCATTTCAAAGTATATATAATTGATGAAGTTCATATGTTATCTTCCAGTGCCTTCAATGCTTTTTTAAAAACATTAGAAGAACCACCAAAACATTGTGTATTTATTCTTGCAACTACTGAAAAACATAAAATTATTCCAACCATTCTTTCTAGGTGTCAAATTTATGATTTTAAAAAGATTAGTGTTGAAGAGATCTCATCATATCTGATTAATATCAGCAAGAAAGAAAAAGTTAAATATAACGAGAATGCAATTACTGTAATTGCTAAAAAAGCAGACGGGTCAATGAGAGATGCGCTTCAAATCTATGATAGAATATTGAACTCGAAAACAAATGAAATTTCTATTGAAAATGTTACGGAAAGCCTTAATATTATTGACAATCAAGTTTATTTTGATCTATTAGAGTTTATACTAGAGAATAAAATTCCTGAATTACTGGTTTTATCAAATACAATTTTGACTAAAGGAGTGCAAGGGGATTTATTAATTTCAGGACTAGGAACATTTTTTAGAGATTTACTAGTAAGTAGGGACCCTAAATCAATATCTCTTTTTAGCACAGACAATGAAACAAAATTAAGATTTAAAGAAACTTCTTCTAAAATAGATTTAAATTATTTAATAGAATCTATTAAGATTATAAATGAGTGTGACATTAACTACTCTAAGAGTATTAATCAAAACCTTCTAATTGAACTAACTCTTATGAAATTAGCATCATTAAATTATAATGATGAAAAAAAAAAGCTTAATTACAAAATAATCCCTGCTTCATATTTCAATTCGAATTTAATTATTAAAGACAATATTATATCAAAGGAAGAGATGATTGATATTAAGCCAAAATTAGATCTTAAAATAGATCAAAAATCAACTTCCAGATTATCTCTTAAAAGTATTGAACGCAAGGAGGATGCTAATGAATTATCAACCAATGATATTATACAAGAACCGTCAGATAATACTCCTTACACAGAACTAGATATAATTGCGTTATGGGAGAAGTATTCAGAAATGATGGAGGAAAATGGTAAATATAATATTGCTTCAATTTTAAGAATAGACAAACCTAAATTAAATAATGAAACTATTGAAGTTACTTTGCCAAATTCAACAAACAAGATTGAATTAGAATCTGTAAAAACAGAAATGCTAGAATATTTTCGAGATAATCTTAAAAACAAAGATATTTATCTAAATATCACAGTTGATGAGGGAATTCAAGAAAAATTCATTTACACAGATAAAGATAAATATGATCTAATGAAAAAAAAGAATCCAAATATAGAAATATTAAAAGATACTTTTAACCTCTCTATATAGTTAAATTGTCTCCATAGTCCTTTTCAGTATCAATTTTTCTAATTATACCATCAGCTAAGCCTATTCTAGGAATGATTATCTGATTAGATTTAGAAAATTTCATGGATTTTAGATATATTTCTGTAGCAGGAATAATTACATCTGCTCTGTCTATATTTAGATTAAATTTGATAACTCGTTCATCAAATGAATGACTATTTAATTCTACAAAAATCTCTTTAATTAAATCTATAGACATAGGCTCTGCTATTTTTTTTCCGGAAATTTTAAGGAGTTTATTTGCATTTCCACCTGAAGCAATTGTTGAAATATGCTTATATTCCTTAGTGTTACTTCTAGTCCACTTTTCATATTCTGTCCATGTTTTAGTTTTCACTAAATTGTTTAACATTCTAACAGTACCAATCTTAAATGATTTTGATTTAATAATTTTTCCTTTATTTATAATAGTTAACTCAGTGCTGCCTCCACCAACATCTACATATAATAAATTATTGTAATTATTAAAATCCTTTGCAAATACATTTGCTATAATTGCTGCCTCTTCCTTTCCCGGTATTACATTAATTTTTAAACCCAGCTTTTCATAAATGGTATTTATAATCTTTTTTGAGTTGCTTGATTCTCTCATTGCTGATGTAGCGCATATTTTATACTTATCAACTTTATTCACAGACATTAACAATTTAAAAGACTTTAGTGTTTTTAGTAGATCTTTTGCCTTTGTTTTTGATATTTTGTTATAAATAAATACATCTTGACCTAATCTTATAGGAACCCTAATCAGACTTATTTTTCTATATTGCTTTGACCTATTTGGAATTAAACCTACTATTAGCAACCTTATTGCATTTGACCCTATATCTATTGCTGCATATCTATTCAATCCTTGTATATTCTTGATTATTTATGGAGAAAGTCTTTTTTTATGCCATTTAGAATTTTCTAACGAATAACTAATTCTGTCGTGCAGTCTATTTTCTCTTCCTTGCCAAAACTCATACTCAGTTGGTATTACTATATATCCACCCCAATACTCAGGTTTTTCTATTTTATCATCTTTTAGTTTGGAAGAGAGCTCTCTATATCTGTTTTCTAGTATTTCTCTGTTTGGAATTATCAAACTTTGCTCATTAGAAACATGAGCAGAAATTTTACTTCCTTTAGGTCTCAAATTAAAATACTCCTTATTAAAATCATCACCTGTCTTTTCAGCATTACCTTTTATTATAATTTGTCTTTCTAAATCTTCCCAAAAAAAAGTTAATGAAACTTTATTATTAAGATCTATTGATTTACCTTTTTCACTTCTATAGTTTGTAAAAAAAATGAAGCCTTTTTCAGAAAAATATTTTAGCAACACTACTCTACCCTTTGGATATCCATCAATTCCAATAGTGCTTAAAATCATTGTATTAATTTCTTTTCCCTTAGAATTTTGGTTTGAATCTTCAAACCAATCTTTAAACAGCTCAAAAGGGGTGTTAGGCGTGTTTTCCTCCAACAACTTGTATTTTGAATAATTCTGTCTATAATTACTTAAATCCTCCATTACAGCATTATTTTATTGAATTTTAAATGTATTTTTCTTTGCAAGAAGATAAATAACAGCCATCCTAATAGCGACTCCATTTTCTACTTGGTCTAATATTATAGAATATTTTGAATCAGCAACATCACTTGATATTTCAACTCCTCTATTAATTGGACCTGGATGCATAACCAGAATCTTATGGTCTAATGAGTCTAAATGACTCATTGTCAAACCATAATGCTTAGTGTATTCCCTTATACTCGGAAAAAAACTGTTTTTCATTCTTTCATTTTGAAGTCTAAGCATATTTACAACATCACACCACTTAAGTGCTTTTAGCAAATTATGTTCAACTTTTACGCCAAGCTTATATAAATGTTTAGGAATTAATGTTTTTGGGCCACAAACCATAACATTTGCTCCTTGAAGTTGTAAAGCATAAATATTTGATAATGCAACTCGGCTATGCTTAATATCTCCCACTATTAAAATATTTTTATTTTTTACTTCTCCTAACTTTTCTCTAATTGAATACGAGTCTAAAAGAGCTTGAGTAGGATGCTCATGGGCTCCATCTCCTGCATTTATTATAGAAGCTGAAATTTTATCTGACAACATTATAGGAGCACCTGGATTAGGATGTCTTAATACAATCATATCTACTTTCATTGAGAGAATGTTATTCACTGTGTCAATTAATGTTTCTCCTTTTTTTACAGATGATTGTGATGCTGAAAAATTTATTATATCAGCTGACAATCTCTTTTGAGCTAACTCAAAAGAAAGCTTAGTTCTAGTAGAATTTTCAAAAAATAAATTTGCAATAGTAACATCTCTTAATGATGGCACTTTTTTAATAGGTCTATTTATGACTTCTTTAAAATTATCAGCAGTTTGAAAAATTAAATTAATATCCTCAAGAGTAAGATGCTTTATTCCTAAAAGATGGTTAACACTTAATTCATTCATGATCTTGAGTTGATATTATATAAACATAATCCCCCATTACATCGTCACCCCATTCAATTAATACCTTTTGATTTTTATATACATCTACTTGTATTCCTTTATAGTCTGGCTGAATAGGAAGCTCTCTACTAAATCTTCTATCTATTAAAATTAATAATTCAACGGATTTAGGGCGGCCGAATGATTCTATTGCTGTTAAGGCAGCTCTTATAGTTCTTCCTGTAAATAAGACATCATCAATAAAAACAACATTTTTATTTTCAACAGATAAATTAAAATCAGTTTTACTAGCTTTTAATATCTTCTCACTTCTTCTAAAATCATCCCTGTAAAAAGTTATGTCTAATAGGCCATTATTAGCATTCTCAATATTATAGTCAAATTTTAAAGCATTAACAATCTTTTCACATAAATATTTTCCTCTAGGCTGTAATCCAACTAAAACTGTATTAGAAAAATTTTTATGATTCTCTACTAATTGACAAACCAGCCTATCTATAGTTATTTTTAATTCTTTTGAATTAAGAAGTATTGATTTTTTCATAGAAAATATAATACCTAAATATAAAAATTTAAAACATTAATAACGAATCAAAAAAAAACCTCTCATAATTGAGAGGCTTTATCTTATTTTCCATCCATTTTATCTTTTAGCTCTTTTAATTGTTCACTTGCATCACCCAATGTATTCTTGGTTTCTTGCTTTTCTTTCACTTTTGGCTTTTTCTTTTTAACAGGTTTCTCACTTCCTTCTTCCTTTTTTGTATAGGTTTGCGAATGTGATAAAACAATTCGTTTTGAATCTTTATTAAATTCAATAACTTTAAAGTCAGCCTCCTCATTTACTTCCAATTTAGAACCATCTTCTTTAATTATATATCTGAGCGGAACAAATCCTGTTACATCATCATTAAATTTTACAATTGCTCCTTTAGGAACCATTTCTTTTATTGATGATTTATGTATAGAGTTCATTGCAAACTCTTCCTCATATTTATCCCAAGGATTTTCCGTTAATTGTTTATGACCAAGACTTAACTTTCTATTATCTACATCTAATTCTAAAACAACTATTTCAATGTTTTCATTTGCATTACAGAATTCACGAGGATGTTTTATTTTTTTCGTCCATGAAAGGTCCGATATATATATTAATCCATCCACACCTTCTTCTAGCTCAACAAAAACTCCAAAATTGGTAAAATTCCTAACTATTCCAGAATGCTTAGAATCGACTGGATATTTTTTTGTAATATCAGTCCAAGGGTCTGGAGTAAGTTGTTTTACACCAAGTGACATTTTTCTCTCCTCTCTGTCAAAAGTCAGTATTTTAGCTTCAATTTGATCACCAACATTCACGAAATCTTGTGCAGATCTCAAATGAGTTGACCAGGACATCTCAGAGACATGAATTAGTCCTTCAACGCCTTCTGCTATTTCAATAAAGGCACCATAATCTGCAATAACAACTACTTTACCTTTAACTACATCTCCAATTTTTAAATCTTCACCTAATGCTTCCCATGGATGTTTGCTTAATTGCTTAAGTCCTAATTGTATTCTAGACTTATCTTCATCAAAATCAAGAATTACTACCTTAAGTTTTTGATCTAATTCAACAATCTCGTTAGGATGATTAATCCTTGACCAAGAAAGATCTGTAATATGTACTAATCCGTCAACTCCACCAAGATCCATAAACACACCATATGTAGTAATATTTTTAACAGAACCTTCTAGAACTTGTCCTTTTTCTAATTGTTTAATTATTTCCTTTTTCTGTAGCTCTATATCTGCTTCAATCAGTGCCTTATGAGAAACCACAACATTCTTGAATTCATGATTTATCTTAACTACTTTAAACTCCATAGTTTTATTAACAAACTGATCATAATCTCTAATAGGTTTAACATCAATTTGAGATCCAGGTAAAAAAGCCTCAATTCCAAATACATCAACAATCATTCCGCCTTTAGTACGACATTTGACAAAGCCATTAACAACTTCTCCTGTATCATGTGCTGCATTTACCCTATCCCATGCTTGGATAACTCTTGCTTTTCTATGTGATAATATTAACTGACCTGATGCGTCTTCCCTAATATCAATTAATACCTCAACTTTATCGCCAACAGCTAAGTTTGGATTATACCTAAATTCATTTAAAGATATTACTCCTTCAGATTTAGCATTTATGTCTATTATTGCATCTCTCTCAGAGATATGTGCAACAGTACCCTCAACAACTTCATTTGTTAAAGTTTCTACAAAATTTTCTTTAACTAGTTTGTCAAAATCTTTAAGTTTTTTTTCATCAACTTTTTCAATTCCTTCTTCATAATTATGCCAGTCAAATTCCTTAAGAAATTTATCAGGTGATTTTTCTTTTTTATTATCTGGAGAAGATTCAGATACTGCTTTAGATTCTTCCGGTTTAGATTTTGTACTAGATTTAGCTTCTTTCTTTTTAGTAGATTTTTTAGGTTTTGATTCCTTTGAAGCTTTTTTAGGATTTATTTCTTTATCCTTTTCTGAAGCAATTTCTTCAGTTTTTATATCTTTCGTAGTCATAACTAAAAATTTGTATTCTGAAAATCTATCGACAGAATTAAGTAAAATTTATTTTCAGAAGAAGTTAATATATTCTTTATATTCCCCTTTGTCTTGTCGAATTATTACCAAAAGGAATGCGAATTTAATAATATTAAATTGAATAGCCTAATTTGATGATTTTAAAATTAGAACTTAGAATCTATTAGTTTAATAATAACATCTAACTGATCATTAATACTTAATTCTGAATTGTCTATTACTACCGCGTCTTTTGCTATAATTAATGGTGAATCCTTCCTTTTTGTATCCTTTGAGTCTCTATTTATAATATTCGCAAGAATATCTTTGTATTCTACCTTATAGCCTTCATCGATTAATTCATCATACCTTCTTTTAGCTCTAACTTGTTCAGATGCTTTTAAAAAGAGTTTCAAATCTGCATTAGGAAAAACTACTGAGCCAATATCTCTGCCATCCATAACTAAACCATTTCTATTTTGAAAAGATTTTTGAATCTTAACTACAAACTTTCTTATTTCAGATATTTCTGCTATTAAACTTACGTATTCAGAAACTTCAAGAGTTTTTGTTTCCGCTTCAATATTTTTATTATTTAAATATATCTCTGAAAATCCATTTAAATCATTTATTCTATAATCTAATTTAATTTCTGGCAACAAGTTTATTAAGCAATCTATATTTTCTTTATTTAATGGAGTTAGTCCATTTTTTAACGCAAAAAAAGTAATTGCCCTGTACATTGATCCAGAGTTAACATAAACGTAGTTGAGATGCAATGACAATTGTTTTGCTAAGCTGCTTTTACCAGTTGAGGCATAACCATCTATAGCAATAATAATTTTTTTCATCAATTTAAATCAATTTGTAGACCAAGGAAACTAACGTTTGATGCGCTAGAATATCTTGCATGACTATAATTAAAACGAAGTTTGTTAAATTTAATTCCAAATCCAAATGATAATCCTGAAAAATTCTTTTGATCTACGATTCTTAATTCTTCTGCTCTTCTAAAACTATAGCCTAAACGTAAATTAAATGTACTTTCAGGAAACAATTCTGCTCCAACGATAACATGCCTTAGAAAATCATTCATAAAACTCACCTCCTCTTCGGTTATATTGCCATCCAGATCAATTATCAATCTTGAAGGATTAGATAATCCAATTGGCCATTTATGTATGTTTTCAAATGTAACATGCCATTTTATTGGTGCATTTTCTACTAATTGAGATAAGCCTAAGTTAACTTCAAATGGTAACTTCTCATTTATATTATCAAATGATTTTATTTGACCCCCAATATTTCTAAAAACTAATGCTACATCAAGCATTAAATCATTATTTTTATAATAGAATCCGATATCACTACCAATCCCTATAGAGTTGTATTGTTCAAATTTTGATGTTATCAATTTTATATTAATGCCATAATATATAGGTAATTCATTAAATTTATTAGCATACCCAACTGATATTGCAGTCTCATTTCCTGTAAAATTATTTGTAGGTTCCCCAATTTCATTATAACCTTCAAAATCTCCATAATTAATATATGAAACACCAAAATGAAGAGTATTACCTCTATTATCCAATGTATATGCATATGCAGCGCTTCCATAAGTAATATCAGCAAAATAATTAAAGAAGTTTATCGCTAAATTATTATCCATATCAGAATTTATTACTGCTGGATTATACAAGGCTTGACTAACATCGTAGTCAAAATTTGTTATTGTTTTACCTCCTAAAGCTAACTGTCTTGGAGAAGAAGATATATTAAGAAATTGATATGTAGATTCACCAGCTATTTGTGAAAACACTGGGATGGTTGTAAATAGTATTATAATTAATAAAGTATTCTTCATCTTAATTAAGAATAGATAATTATATGACTAAACTCTATTTATAATTGATTATTGTAATGTTTTATAGTTTTTAACCTTTTGATTTGTTAGTGCTATGTCAATGACATCGCTCATTTCACTAACATAATGGAATTTCAATCCTTTTAAATACTCATTTTTAATTTCATTAACATCCCTTTCATTTTGTTTTGAAAGAATAATCTCCTTAATTTTTGCTCTTTTTGCAGCAAGAATCTTTTCTTTTATTCCTCCAACTGGAAGGACTTTTCCTCTTAAAGTAATTTCACCTGTCATTGCTATTTTTGATTTAATCTTCTTTTGAGTATACAGTGAAACTAAAGAAGTTAACATCGCTATTCCTGCACTTGGTCCATCTTTAGGTGTAGCCCCTTCTGGAACATGAATATGTACATTGTAGTTCCCAAACATATCTGACGATAAACCGAATTTATTCGCATTGGACTTAATATATTCTAGTGCAATTTTAGCTGATTCACTCATTACTTTTCCTAAATTCCCAGTAATTGAAAGCTTTCCCTTTCCTTTTGAAAGTATAGATTCAATAAATAGTATATCTCCGCCAACACTTGTCCAAGCTAGCCCTGTTACAACTCCAGCAATATCATTGTTTTCATATTTATCTCTCTCAAGCTTAGGATTTCCAAGAATTTTATTCATCTCTTCAACTGATAAGCTTGGATTATACTTTATGTTTGTTGCTATATTTTTAGCACAATTCCTGACTAATTTCGCTATTTGTTTTTCTAACCCCCTTACGCCTGATTCTCTTGTATAACCTTCTGCTATTTTTTCCATAACAGCATTTGTAATTTTAAGATCTTTTCTTTTTAACCCATGTTCATTTAATTGTTTCGGTAATAGAAACTTTTTTCCTATTTGTATCTTTTCTTCTGTTGTATATCCACTAACATTAATTACTTCCATTCTATCTAATAATGCAGGCTGGATCGAAGAAAGATTATTGGATGTTGCAATAAACATAACCTTTGATAAATCATAACCTAATTCTAAGTAATTATCATAAAACTCCTTGTTTTGCTCTGGATCTAATACTTCTAACATTGCCGAAGATGGATCTCCTATATTTGAATTAGCTATTTTATCTATCTCATCTAGAACAAAAACAGGGTTTGATTTATCTGCTTTTTTAATGTTTTGAATTATTCTTCCAGGCATAGCTCCAATATATGTCTTTCTATGTCCTCTTATTTCTGCCTCATCTCTTAATCCGCCTAAAGAAATTCTTACATATTTTCTTCCAATTGCTTCTGCAATTGATTTTCCTAATGATGTTTTTCCAACTCCAGGAGGTCCATGAAGACATAAAATAGGCGATTTCATGTCATTTCTTATTTTCAGCACCGCTAAGTACTCTATAATTCTCTTTTTTACATCATCTAGTCCAAAATGGTCTCTATCAAGTATTTTTCTAGCCTTAATTAAATCAAATTTATCTTTACTGTAGCTATTCCAAGGTAAATCTAAAAGTAAGTCTAAATAGTTTCTTTGAACTGAGTATTCTGCAACTTGAGGATTCATTCTTTGTAATTTAGCAATCTCCTTTTCAAAATGCTGCCTAATATTATCCTCCCATTTTTTCTTTAATGCTCTTTTTTTCATATTATCAATCTCACTATCATGACTAACACCACCTAATTCTTCTTGAATAGTTTTCATTTGTTGATGAAGAAAAAATTCCCGTTGTTGTTGACTCAGATCTGTTTGAACTTTTGATTGTATGTCGTTTCTTATCTCAAGTTTTTTGAATTCAATATTCATGAATTTTAAAGTATCCAATGCTCTTTTTTTTAAGTCATTCATCTCTAATAATTTCTGTTTATCAGAAACAGGCAAGTTCATGTTGGATGAAACAAAATTGATCAAGAATGAATTACTTTCTATATTTTTTATAGCAAAAGATGCTTCTGAAGGAATATTTGGGTTTCGTTTTATTATATCTAATGAAAGCTCCTTAATTGAGTCTACTATTTCTTTAAACTCTGAATTATCAGCTCCAGGGTTAACTTCTGAAATATCTTTAATGTTTGCTGTTATATATGGTTTTTCTGAGATTATCCTATCTATTTCAAATCTTTTTTTACCTTGAATTATAACTGTTGTATTACCATCAGGCATTTGAAGGACTTTAAGTATTTTTGCTACCGTGCCTACTTTGTATATTTGATTTGGTTTAGGATCTTCAACTTTTTCGTTTTTTTGAGCTACAACCCCCACCAGCTTGTTAAAATTATTTGCATCCTTAATTAATTGTATAGATTTATCTCTACTAGCTGTAATTGGAATAACAACACCAGGAAACAGAACAGTGTTTCTTAATGAAAGTATTGGTAATGTTTTAGGTAAATTCTCTTTAATTATTTCTTTTTCATCCTCAGTGGTCATTAAAGGAATCAATTCCGAATTTTCATCAATATCCTGAACTGACAAATTGTCAATATTAAATATATTTTCTTGCGACATATTATTTATGTTTTACTTTATTAGTCAATATTTACATCTGTTAACACCTGACTAAAATATTTTTTTCAGTATATATTGTTCAATTTTTATGCCAATAGATTATTGTTCTATCTTTTTATTTAATTTGATAAGAATTAGCGCACCTAGAACAAAGAAAACTACAAATAACAATATTGAATTTCTCATGCTTCCTGTAATCTGGTCTATAGTGGCAAAAAGAGTCATCCCAATCACAATACTTAGTTTCTGTGAAACATCATAAAAACTAAAATATGATGTATTGTTTGTAGTGTTAGGGATAAATTTAGAAAATGTTGATCTAGACAATGCTTGAATTCCACCCATTACTAATCCAACTAAACCAGCAGCAATATAAAACTCAGTTGAAGATTCTACATAATATCCAAAAATACAGATAAACGCCCATATAATATTTAATATTATAAGTGTTTTTAGATTTCCTATTTTATCAGATATTTTAGCACTAAGTAGTGCGCCAAACATTGCTACTAGCTGAATAAGTAATATACTAAGAATAAGTCCAAAGGTTTTCTCTCCTTCACTCCAACTAATTTCAGCTTCACCAAAATAAGTTGCTACTAAAATTACGGTTTGCAGAGCTATACTATATATAAAGAAAGCTAGTAAAAATGTTTTTAGGACTTGATTGTTTTTTAACTCATCCCATACTGTCTTTAGTTCATGAAAACCAGAGAAAATAATACTTTTCTTGTTGATTAAAGAATTGTCTAATGATTTTTGTGCATTATAGTGTTTTCTTCCGGGTAAATAGTAAAAACTGTATTGACTAAATAAAAACCACCAGATACCAACCATTATAAAGGATAATTTCATTGCTTTTATTTCAGCTACTACCCCATTTGAATCAGAAATTCCAAAATACTCTGGAAAATTAATCATTATAAGGTTAACTAACAGAAGGATAACACTACCGACATAACCCATTGCATATCCTTTTGCACTTATTTTATCCTGTTGTTCTGGGTAAGCTATTTCAGGTAAATAAGAATTATAGAAAACTAGACTTGCCCAAAACCCTATTAATGCAATAAAATAATAGAGAAGACTCAAGCTTAAATTGTCTATTTCAAACCAATATAATAAGATACATGCAGCAGATCCAGAATAGCAAAAAACTTTCATAAAGAACTTTTTTCCTCCTGTATAATCAGCAATGCCAGATAATAGTGGTGAAAGAAAAACTAAAATCACAAATGCAAATGCAGTCACATAACTAATAAGTGCAGTATTCTTAAACGAATAGCCAAGAAAGCTTATATAGTCATCAGTAATGATTCCATAGTATATCGGAAAAATTGCTGTAGAAATTACAAGTGGATATACTGAATTAGCCCAATCATATATAGCCCAAGCATTTAATAACTTTTTACTTCCTTTTTTGTATTTTTTCATATAATTAAGATACTTTTGCAGAAGGCTTAGTATAGTTTAATTAATAGGTTAAAAAGATAAGAATATATTTTATATTATAGCCAATTAAATTGTTATTTATATGAAAAATCCATGGGTGTTAGTAATCTTATTTCTCTGTTATTCTAATAGTGTTTTCTCGCAAGAAAAGATTGCAAATACTACCCAAAAAATAAAACAAAATGATATGAGCAATAAAACACCTGAAGAATGGAAAAAAATACTAAATAATGAAGAGTATAGGGTATTAATTGAAAAAGGGACTGAATACCCTCATACAGGGGAGTATAATACGCATTTTGAAAATGGTGTGTATAATTGTAATGGCTGTAAAACTCCTTTGTTTACAAGTGATCAAAAATTTAAATCTGATTGTGGTTGGCCAAGTTTTGATAAAGCTATAAAGGGAGCTATAAAATATGTAGATGATTATTCTTTAAGCAGATATAGAGTAGAAATTATATGTGCAAACTGTAATGGACATCTGGGACATATATTTGATGATGGTCCAACTGAAACAGGAAAAAGATACTGTGTTAATTCAGTAAGTCTTGATTTTAATAAGAAATCTAAATAATAAAAAAGATTAAACGAAATGACAAAATATGATATAATAATTATCGGTAGTGGTCCAGGAGGATATGTAACTGCTATTAGAGCATCACAGCTAGGTTTTAAAACTGCTTTAGTTGAAAAAGAAAGTCTTGGTGGGATTTGCCTAAATTGGGGCTGTATACCTACAAAGGCATTATTAAAGTCTGCAGAAGTTTTTGAATATTTAAATCATGCCGATGATTATGGTTTTTCTACAAAAGGAATTTCTAGTGATTTTAATGCAATTATTTCAAGAAGCCGAAACGTTGCTGATGGCATGAGTAAAGGTGTTAAATTTCTTATGAAGAAAAATAAGATAGATGTGATAAATGGTTATGGGAAAATTAAACCTGGAAAAATTGTTGATGTAGATGGAATAGAGTATCAAGCAGACAATATTATTATAGCCACTGGTGCTAGGTCAAGAATACTAACTTCAATACCTCAGGATGGAAAAAAAGTTATTGGATATAGAGAAGCTATGAGCTTATCCAAACAACCAAAAAAGATAATTGTAGTTGGTTCAGGTGCAATTGGAGTGGAGTTTGCATACTTCTATAATAGCTTAGGCACGGAAGTTACCATAGTAGAGTACCTGCCTAATCTAGTTCCTTTAGAGGATTACGAAATTTCAAAAGAATTAGAAAAATCATTTAAAAAGAAAGGTATTAAAGTTTTAACATCTACAGAAGTAACATCAATAAACACTAAAGGAAAAGGTGTGAAAGCAACTATTAAAACTAAAAAAGGTGATGAGGTCATATCTGCGGATATTTTATTATCGGCAACTGGGATAAAGTCTAATATTGAAAATATTGGGTTAGAGGATGTAGGTATTGCTATAGATAAAGATAAAGTACTGGTAGACTCTTACTATCAAACTAATATTCCTGGATATTATGCTATTGGCGATATTGTTCCAGGACCTGCTCTTGCACATGTTGCTTCAGCTGAAGGAATCTTATGTGTAGAGAAGATTTCAGGACATGATGTTACCCCAATTGATTATGGGAACATTCCAGGATGCACATATTGTTCTCCAGAAATATCTAGTGTTGGTTTGACTGAAAAACAAGCTATAGATAAAGGGTTTGATATAAAAATTGGGAAATTTCCTTTTTCTGCTTCTGGAAAAGCTAGTGCCTCTGGAAAAAAAGATGGGTTTGTTAAGGTTATATTTGATTCAAAATATGGTGAATGGTTAGGTTGCCATATGATTGGAGCTGGAGTAACAGATATGATAGCAGAAGCTGTTCTAGGAAGAAAACTTGAAACTACAGGGCAAGAAGTATTAAAAACAATACATCCTCATCCTACTATGAGTGAAGCAATAATGGAAGCAGTAGCTGACGCATACGACGAAGTTATACATCTTTAATTAAATTTTCCCCATAAACTAATGGAATGAAATGGGAAACAGCAATAAATAATTTTAAAAATTATTTAAAAATAGAAAGAGGATTGTCAAATAACTCTATTAGTAGTTATGAAAGTGATATTATAAAACTGTCCAATTTTATTTTAAATAAGAATAAATCTATAAGCCCGTTAAAAGTTTCATCAGATTTAGTAAAAGAATTTATTTATTCAATATCTAACTCTATCAGTTCTAGCTCACAGTCCAGAATAATATCAGGCCTTAGAAGTTTCTTTGAATATCTCATTTTTGAAAAGTATATTACTAACAACCCTTTATCCTTAATTGAATCACCAAGAATTTCAAGAAAACTTCCTGACACGTTAACAATTAAAGAAATAGATAAGCTAATATCAATGATAGACTCAAAATCTAATGAACATGACAGGAATGTAGCTATTATTGAAACACTTTATGGGTGTGGACTAAGAGTTAGTGAGTTAATTTCACTTAAACTTTCAGACCTGTTTTTTAGCGAAGGTTTTATTAAAGTTACTGGTAAGGGAAATAAACAAAGGCTAGTTCCTATAAGTACACTAACCAAAAAGACTATTAATACCTATATTACTAATTCAAGAAAAAAAATAAAGATTAGTGAAAAATTTAGAGACATAGTGTTTTTAAATAG
>CERR01013024.1_pt1 | contig 35074 bp, 40 predicted proteins | sample 530841 | NCBI WGS metagenome assembly CERR01 (sample SAMEA2621021, study PRJEB7988) | marine metagenome | biome: marine biome (ENVO:00000447); feature: surface water layer (ENVO:00002042); material: "saline water (ENVO:00002010), including plankton (ENVO:xxxxxxxx)" | depth 5 m | reverse complement strand
ATTTAGTTGTTCTAAATGAGAATTTTTTAACGCAGATAGCGACACATTTAGCCCCTGAAAATGATTAAGTATTAATGCGAATTGGTATAAATACACATTAAAAAGCCCGATATAAATCGGGCTTTTGTATATTAAAAAACGCTATTAAAACTGATAGCTTGCACCTACAAAAAAGCGGCGCTCTGGGGTGTTGTAGTAATATACTTCACCGCTTATAAAGTCAGCTCTTGAGTCAACCACATTGTAATCTCTGTCAAATAGGTTCTCTACACGCAGCGACAGCTCAATATTATCGTTTACATGATAGTTACCCGCTAGGTTCCAAAGTGTATACGATCCTAGGCGCGTTACTGCCCCCTCGCGATCACTGCGGTATTGCATATCAATGCGAGCATCAAAATCACCAAATTGCTTTGCGAGCTCCCAATTAACAGTGCGCTTGGCAACATTGCTTAGCTCATCGCCGGTTTCTTTGTTTTCGGCACTTAAATATGCAAAATTAAAGTGGCTATCAAAACCTAAAATTTGCTGTGTAAGGCTAAACTCAACCCCTTCATAGCGAGCTTCGTTTATATTAGCTAACGCAAAGTTTTCATCGTAATCAATTTTATCTTCGATATCGTTTCTAAAAATTGCAAAATCGACTTGTGCACTGTCAAAATTAACATTTACACCAAGCTCGCGGTTTATTGACTTTTCAGGTTGGAGATCCGGATTACCAAAATTTGGGTAGTATAAATCGTTAAATGTTGGCGCTTTAAAACCTGTGCTTTGACTAATTCTAAATGTTGAATTTTCAGATAAATGATAACCAGCCGCCGCAGTATAGGTTGTTTCATCACCAAACTGTTCATCGTCGTCTTGGCGAAGAGTTAAATTGGCAAGCACAGTGTCGGTGTCGTAATAAGCCCCAACAAACACTGCTAATACATCGCGGCTATCCTCATCAAATGCTTGCGAGCTGTGCGATACATCATCGTTATACCAATTAACGCCGCCGCTAATATTAAGCGCATTTGTTAAGCGGTATTGGCCGCTGTAATCTACTTGCGAGCGCTTAGTAATAAATGTACTGGTTAATGGCCCGCCGGTAAAAAAGTCCACATATGTGCTGTCAGAATCATCGGTTGCAAAAGCAACATCTATAGCATGAGATTGGTTAGTGTAGTTTTTGCTCCACTGCGCCGACAGTTGATAGTTTTTAAAGTCCCCTCTTTCAACCGTGCTCGTAGCCGGGCTAAAGCTGCTATCGTAGTCCGCGTAGCCTTCGCTGTACTGGCCTAGTAGCTTAAAGTTACCGTAATGTGCATCTGCATAGTTTACTTTAAAGCCTACGTTTTTATTTTCATAGCTGTCGTCATCGGGCGCTATACCTTGTAATGCATCAAAACCATCGGTTTTTTCAAAGCCTGCATTAAATGCGCTAACCACTTCATCTGATTTTACTGAACCTGCAAGCTGATAGTTTTGATAAGCGTTAGAGCCAAATGTGGCATCAAGTGATACATTGCTCGCTTCACGCGTTATTATATTAATAACCCCAGCTAATGCATCTGAGCCATACACAGCTGCACGCGAGCCTTTTATGATCTCGATTCGCTCAATACTATTTAGCGGCACGTTACTTAATGCTTTTTGTCCTAGCGTGGCTGAGCCCGTGCGTACACCATCAATTAAAATTAACGTATCGCCAGAACCTGTACCACGTAAAGATACGCCCGACGTTTGGCCAAAACCACCATTAGGATTAATTTGAAAACCCACCTGTGTGCTTAGTAAGGTCGGTAAATCGCGTACATTGCTTGCATCTATTTCGGCGCGTTCAATTACATTAACGCTCGCTAATACATTATTTATTGATTGTTCAAATTTATTAGCGGTAACAGTGATTTTTTCAATTGGGCTTTGTGCAGCAGATACAGAAAAAGACAGCGCAGCCGAGATAGCAACGCCAAGAGTTGTTTTATTTAGCATGATGTTCCCTATCTTTGCCCACCGCAAAGATTTAAGTAAGTAAGATTACTTCAAGGCCGGTCTCCGGACTCAGTAAACACATAAATGCGTTAATACTTTACCGTTGCGGGGGCAGTGTTGGGATTGCTTTTGTCATAAAGGCGCACCAACTTCCCGATTATCTCGCTGTTAGTTTTAATACTTTAAACCCTGTATTTAGCAACCAGCAAGCACCTTGAAAATAGGCGGTTATTGTGAGCAGTTTGTTTACAAATGTCAACGGACGTCTATATAGCTAAAGGTTATATTATTTATTTTCAGTAAAGCTGGATCTTACGCCGTATGAACTTAAAAGCGCTGTGATTTTAGGTTTTATTTCAGACGAATTTAAAAGCTTATCCATTTGTTTTACCGTAATTTTACTGCGCGCAGGATTAACTAAAAAATGAGTATCGTATATAGCATCTGGGATATTACTCTTATAAAGCAGGTTCATATTAAAAATGTTGTTCTTTTTAAAGTATTGATAAGCTATGTTATTTAACACCCCAACATCGGCACGCTTTAATAGCAGCATTTTAACAACGTTAAACTCATCGATTGTTAAACTAACTTGGTGTTCATCACTTAAATATTGTGCATCGGTTATAAAATCAGCAAAACGATAGGAATACCCCAATACCCCCGCTTTTGTTAAAGCATGTAAGTCATCGAAATAGCTTTGCTTTTGGGCGTTTTGTGCCAGCGTATAGAACTCATTTTTAGCAATAACATAAAAGCTCGTTTCCTTTAAGGCACTTCTTGCTACCTCAGGCACCCATTGCATAGCCATTAAAAATAACATGTCGAATTCCCCCCATTCGACCCACTTTTTGAGCCTTTTTACAGGCAAAGAGTTAAGAGTAAATTTATATTCGCTTTGAGAGTCATTGAGTATTTTTACAAACTCAGGCGCTAACCCTTGCTCTTTTTCGGCATTAATAATAATTGGAAAGTAACCGTCCTCTACCAACACATCTACATTTATTGGCTTGGCAAAGCTAAACTTACTGCTCGCAATAATAATTATAAAAACAAGAAACTTAAGCATTTAAAGCCTTTAACAGTCGCTATTAAGTAATATTGATATTAAGAATAGCCTAATATACACAACTGCGTGATAAGCAGGTTTAATAATGCATTTAAATAACGTTAAAAGAGTATGGAATAACAGTGGACTAATTTTACACAGGTAAAAGGAGTTTAGGCTTGCAGGTAAATAAAGGCTGTAATTAGGGCGGGGTAAAATGTGTGGCTAATATATTTAATAACCACACACTTAAATTCTCACTTTAAAATACTAAAGACACTTAGCTTATTAATCGCGAAAGTTTTTAAACTGGAAAGGCTGACCTAAATCTGCAGTGCGAACGACTTGCATAGCGGCTTGTAAATCGTCACGCTTTTTACCCGTTACACGTACCTCTTCACCTTGAATAGCAGCTTGTACTTTTACTTTTGAGTCTTTAATGGCTTTAACTACTTTTTTAGCCATGTCTTTCTCAATGCCTTGCTTAAGTGCAACATTACGAAACACGTTTTTACCAGCACGAGTGATGTCTTGTAGTTCCAAGCTTGCTACGTCCATACCACGCTTAGAAATTTTACCTGCTAAAATATCAAACAATTGCATAACTTGTGAGTCAGCTTCAGCTTTTAGTTTAATTGTTTTGTCGTTTAGCTCAATTGATGCGTCAACACCTCTAAAGTCAAAGCGCGTTTCTAGCTCACGGTTGGCGTTATCTACTGCATTTTTAGCTTCGTTCATTTCTACTTCTGATACGATATCAAATGAAGGCATTGGGTTCTCCTAACTATTAAATCTAAATTTATGCGCCGATTATAACGCTAAAATTATAAATCTTTACATTTTTCTGCCAGTTGTTCAGGTGCGATACTAATTTAGTTTGATATACTGCAGCCTCTTTTTTAAGCGGTTTTAGGATTTATCGTGACAAGGCGTGTTTACCAAGCAGTTTTTTTGATTAGTATTGTGGTGTTTACCCTCTTATTTGCCAAAGAAATAAAAGGCGGCGTTACGAACTTATTTCCACATGTTGATAAAGTTGCCCACTTTGGGATATTTTTTATACTTGCCATCATTATGGATAAAGCCTTTAAGTTACCGCTGTACACGCAAGTACTCTTGCTTGCGGGCTACGGTGCAGCAATAGAAATAATGCAAGATGCGCTTCCCTACAGGCAGGCCTCGTTAGGTGATTTTGTTGCTGATTTTGCCGGTGCGGCCACGTACTTTTTACTAAGAACCATTTTTACTCCTCGAAAAAAGAACCCTTATGGCTAATATTCTTATTATTGGCGACGGCGCTATTGGTTTATTGCTAAGCCATTTTTTATCTAAAGCTCACACTGTTCATGTGTTAACACGCAAAGCCACTGCAAATACACGCTTTTATTGCAAAGCAAAACAGCCTTCGCAAAAAATTAATGCACGATTCATTACACTTAAGCAAATTAATGAACAGCCCGCGTTTGATATTGTTATTTTTGCAGTAAAGGCTTTTCAGGTGCAATCGGCCTTTACGCAAATTAAACCCTTTTTATCGCCAAGTAGTGTACTTATTGTATCGCACAACGGTATGGGTAATGTTGAAACACTCAATGAGCAACTCGATAAGCAACAAGCGTTGTACTTTTTAACCACCAGCATGGCTGGCTTTAAAACAAACGACTTTATAGTACAGCACACCGGTGAAGGTAAAAGCGTATTAGGTGCCTGCAACCCTTGCGCGCACAGCTATCGCCAAGCAATGTGTGAGCAATTGCAAAACGTGCCGCAGCTAAGCTACAGTACTAATATTGAGCAGCTACGTTTTGAAAAACTATTAGTAAATATTGCCATTAACCCATTAAGCGCACTGTATGATATTAAAAATGGTCAGTTACGTGCCCCTTATTTTAATAGCATTATCTTTAATTTATTAACTGAGGCATGCCAAATAGCCCATGCTTTAAAGCTTGATATTAAGCTGGCCGATGCGCTTAACAACGCTTACAACGTAATGATGCTAACCGCTGAAAACTACTCTTCAATGCATCAAGACGTAGCGCATAACCGACAAACCGAAATAGACGCCATTTGTGGCTATATTAGCCAACAAGGTAAGCGATTAAATATCAGTACCCCGCTAAACGATGCTCTACTTGCTAAAATTAAGGCAAAAAAAAGCGTGGTATAAACCACGCTCTAAATTACGGTTAGCCTTTACGGGCGGTAAACTTTTACACCCGTAAAGCCTGCTTCATGAAGAATAAGTGCCTGTAACTGGCTCATAACCCCTCTTTCACAATACAGGTAGTAATCCTTATCTTTTGGCAGATCACCAAATTTAGTCGCTAAGCGGAAAAACGGTAAATGCACTACATCTATACCGTCAATCTCAAGCGGCGCTGCATCCTCTTCCTCTGGTGAGCGAATATCAACAACCACTGCACCCGCTGGTAAATCAACTACCGACTCAGCTTCTTTAAGTTCTTGCTTAGCTTCTACGTCTATATCACGCACATCCATAATACGAGCGTTTTCAACAACAGTATTAAGCACATCAAAGTCGAACTTTTCTTCTTCGGCTTTAATAACGTCAAGTTTAGCTTTAACCGTTGGCTTTTTAGATATTACGCCACAGTACTCAGGCATGGTTTCGGCCATTTCTGCGGTGCCAATTTTACGGGCAATATTAATAATTTCTTGTTTGTCGTGCTGAATAAGTGGGCGCAAAATCAGGGTTTCTGTTACGCGGTCAATCACACTTAAATTAGCTAAGGTTTGGCTAGAAACCTGACCTATACTCTCACCAGTTACCAAGGCTTGAATATTTAATTTTTCGGCTACTTTGCTGCCAGCACGCATCATCATGCGTTTTAGCACAACACCCATTTGGCTGTTTTCAACGTTCTCTAAAATTTCGGCTACAACCGGTTCAAAATCAACCGTGATAAATTTAACTTTATGAGTAGAGCTAAATTTTTTCCATAAGTAGTAGCTGGCTTGTTTAACACCAATTTCGTGTGCTGCGCCACCTAAATTAAAGAATAAAAAGTGCGTGCGAGCGCCTTTACGGATCATCTGGTAACTTGCTACACCTGAGTCAAAGCCGCCTGACATTAATGAAAGCACGTCTTCTTGTGTTGGCAGTGGAAAGCCTGCCATACCTAGGTGAGTTTGCGTAACTATGTAGGCTTTATCGTCCTTTACTTCTAAGCGAATAGTTACTTCTGGGCGGCTTAACTTAACGCGAGCGCCTTCAACGTGCTGGTTTAAACCACCACCCACGTAACGCTCTAAATCCGTAGAAGTAAAGTCGTGTTGACCAATACGCTTTGCGCGTACACAAAACGTTTTACCAACGATGGTATGCCCTACTAGGTCTATGGTTTTTTTATAGATATCGTCAAGCGTTGTGAAGTCAGTTTCGGTCACTTCAATAAATTGCACAATACCAGGAATGCGCTGCAAGCTATCGATAAAGTCTAGGCGTGTTTGTGCATCATCAAGCTTAGTTACAACAGAAATATTATCCCAGTTGTTTCTTACTTGTACTTTTTCGTCAACACGGCGCAATACAATTTTAATGTTATTTTCTAACACTTTAGTAAAGCGTTTACGTACCGAACGGCTTTTAATGGCAATTTCAGGATGTAGTTTGACGATAAATTTAAGCATAGTTCACTCTTAGACTGCGGGAATTCGCGCTCCCAGGCATTGGGCGCGCGATTATAGCAAAAATTTTTGCGTCTAGGAACTAACCAACTAACAGCAGTTAGGCAAGAGCTGGCGCTTGCTCTGCAAGTTGGGTGTATTTTTCACGTAACTGATTCATTTTAAGTATGCTTTTTTCGGTGCTATAAGCCCTAAATAATGCTAATACTTTTAAAATGCCATGATAAATATCTTGCTCGGCTAAATTACCACTGAGCCTACGCGCTTTAATATACGGAGTCCAAAAACTAACGGTTAGTTTAAGAGTATGGGCAAGTTCGAGCGCATCTTGCTCTTCTATGGCAATCATTTCGTTATCGCGAAGGCCTAAAATAACTTGGCGAACCTGCTCTAATAAAGTTGACTGAAAACCAATGTAGGCTTGCTTTAAACTTTCATCCCTTGAGAGGATGTCGCCTAAGTTGTCGTAAAAAAAATGATAGCGCCACATTAGCTCAAATAATGAATCTAAATAAGCAGTTAAATGATCAAACGCATCATCGTTTGCTTCAATAGGTTTAAAATGAGTATGTAAATGCTCGCTGTAAAGCGCAAAAATATGACGGATAATGTCTTCTTTATTTTTAAAATGATAGTAAAGATTACCCGGGCTCATCCCTAAATGTGATGCAATATGATTGGTTGATATTGCACGCTCACCATGTTCATTAAATAACGAAATACTGGTGTGTATTATTTTATCCTTAGTATTCATATGCGACGACTCAAATTAACTTATAAACTACATTACACTAAATATCAGCCTTGCAGTATAAACAAATCGGGCTGGTTTAAATACCATCATAATTTACTATTTTAAAAACGAAGTCTGATTATGCTCCACGCAGACATTTGCAATAATGTAGTGCTGTTAGCTAACGCAAAGCCTAAGCAGCGTAATTACACTTTAAAAAATGGTAACTCATTTAAAGCACTTTTACTGATTAAATATCAAACATAAAAGCTCAACCTGATCTCCTAGGCTGATTTGTAGAACAAACACTGATAGACTACTTAAAAAATAATAGTTAGTGAAATCTATGAACGTTACGGCAATCTATCCTGGTACATTCGACCCGTTAACCAACGGCCACACCGACCTAATTCAGCGCGCAGCTAAAATGTTTAGCACGGTTATTGTTGCTATTGCTCATAACCCTTCTAAAAAGCCGTGCTTTAGCCTCGATGAGCGAGTTGATTTAGCCAACACTATTTTAGGGCATTTGAGTAATGTAAAAGTGATTGGCTTTTCAGGCTTACTAGCCGATTTGGCTTTTGATCATAAAGCTGATGTGCTTATTCGCGGTATTAGAGCGGTATCTGATTTTGATTACGAATTTCAGCTCGCAAATATGAACCGCCGCCTAAATCCAGATTTAGAAAGCGTGTTTTTAACACCTTCTGAGCGCAACTCGTTTATATCATCAACCTTGGTAAAAGAAGTTGCGCGCCATAATGGCGATGTGAGCGAATTTGTAAGCCCACTTGTAGTGGATGCTTTAAAACAAAAGTTAGGCTGCGACGCAAGCTAAAAAAAACACAATTAGCGCACTTTGGTGCGCTAATATACCTAACTACTTTTTAGCCATAACTTGTAATTCATTGCGGTTAAATAAAGCGCGTTTAAGCTTTACCAAGCCTAAAATATCTTTGTTTATAATTAATACTATTGCCATTATTAAGTCACTCGAAAACTGGCCAACCCCGTAGACCCCCCATAACCACCAATAGTCATAACTAACCAACACCACATAATCGTAATGCATAGCCATGTGTAATGTTGCATTAAACGTTAAACCACAAAGAAGATAATAATAGGCTGTGGCGTTAGCATGTTTATAATTATAGGAGAGGCAAGCAAGCGTGAAAATGGTAAGTAAATCTGCAATTACTAAATCTAAATATATTGAGCCTGTAAGGATAAATGATGCTTTGAACATAAATAGGCTGAGCGTATAAGAGAGCATTATCACCAAAGAAATGTACATAATATGCTTATTGCGGCAGTTTATTGTACAAGCAAAATTATAAAGAAATGGAACTACAAAAGCCCATGTAATAAAAATACTTAGGTAGTCATTTACTGTGCTCAATGCCATAAATACATGTTGGAGCATTAATAAGCACCCATTTTTTTAACGAGATATTTTTTGACTTTTATTAACCCTAAAATATCTTTATTTATAAATAAAACCAATGCCATTACTAAGTCACTTGTAAGCTGCCCAATACCATAAAGCCCCCAAAACCACCAATACTCTATATTCCCAACAACGATACTATCGTAATGCATACCGTAAAATACAAACGCATTAAAACTAAGCCCCACGATTAAATAATAAAAAGCGATCGGTTTAGCTTTCGATAAAAAAATCATCCATATCATCAAAGCGATTATGGTAACTGCATCAAATAAAAACAGTTTTAAGTGAGGTGTGGCTGTTTGCGGGTCCATAACCATACTTGATGTATATGAAGCCATCATAATAAATGATATTTGGGCTAAACTTTTATCTGACTTATTTATGCTTGTAGATAAGCAATATAAAAATGCAAAAACAAACAGCCATGTAATTAAAATGGTTATGTAATCATAAAGATCAGCCATCGCCCATAACAGGTTATGCATATCGGAAACGCTTCAACTTTGTAGTTAAATAATTACTTAGCTTTACTAAACCTAAAATATCTTTATTTAAAAGGCTTACTGTAATCATTAGTAAATCGCTAAAATTAACACCTACAAAGTAAATATCCCAAAACCACCAGTACTCATAGTGATGCATAATATCGTTGTCTATGTACATCGCAAAAAATAAAGAAGTATTAATACTTAACCCAATAAGTAAATAAATGTACAAGGTGCAACTTTTTATAAAAAAACCACATAAAGCAATTGAGGCTAGTGTTGCAGTATCAAATAAGAAAAAGTCAAAGTAGGTTATCGAGTCCATATCAATAAATAAGCTAGATGAATATGAAAGTGCCATGATTGATGTTAACCAAACTTTGCTCTTATCAGCGTTATTTATTGAGCTGACCAGTGAGTACAAAAAAGCCATTAAAAAGCCCCACTGTACAAATGCACCTATATAGAAGGTTATATTGGTATTTAATATTAAATCAATCATGAAACCTTAACGCCTGAAAAGTAAAAATTGTACCGCTATCTACACTTTTGAGGCGTAGCAAATACCATAAAACAATAATTAAATTAACTCACTCCTTCAGCCTTTCTATAAATAATCTCAAATATCTCCTAAGCCGAAGTAAACCTAAAATATCTCTGTTTATAATTAGTACAATTGCCATTGTGAAATCGCTAAAATACATCCCAAAAATATATACCGCCCAAAACCACCAATAGTAAAGTGTACCTTGTATAACAATGTCGTAATGCATACCTAAAAATAAACAGGCATTAAAGCTCAGCCCTACAATTAAATAATAAAAGGGCGTAGGTATAGTTTGTTTGGTGAAATTACGCCACAGAAGTAAAACCAAGATAGTTACAGCATCATAATAAAAATAATTTAAGTGCGGTGTTTCTATAATTGGATCCATAAACAAACTAGCTATGTAGGATACCATCATAATAAATGAAAGTTGTGCCCTGCTCTTATCTGGCTTATTAATACTTGCCGATAAGTTATACAAAAAGGCAATAAGAAAAAACCACGTAAACAAAATACCTACGTTGTATCCTAAATCGACCAGTCCCCAAAGAACATCAGCCACTTTGCTTCAATCTCATAACACCGTTCACCAACTTATCAGTAGCATGCACTAACATTAAAAAATCCTTTTTAACGAAAAAAATACTAACCATGATGATATCCATCATATTAATAACAACTGTATAAACAGACCAAAACCACCACGGTTCGTAATTACCACGTACAAACACATCTATGTGCATAGCTAAAAATAATAACGAATTGATGCTCAAGCCAAATAATAAGTAAGTAGATATGCGCTTTTCAGGTAGGAAATACCGCAGAAATAAAATAAAAAATAAAGTGCCTACATCATAGCAAAACAGTTCTATGTAACTAATGTTGTAAATATCTATAACTGTACTTAAGCAGTAAGAAACTACCATAACTAAAGATAGCCATAATGCCTGTTTTGATGGATTGTTAATGCTAGTTGTTAGTGAATATAAAAAGGCCATTAAAAACCCCCACTGCACTAACGCACCGATATAAACTGACACTTCAGGAGGGATTAGAACATTATTCACTATTGCGGTTTCTTAGCAAATAACGAGTAAATAAGGTTTTTTAAATAAATAATTTTTAAAAAATCTCTATTGATAAACAGCACTAAAATCATACTCAGATCAGAAATCGCCACCACTGATGAATACAACCCCCAAAACCACCAATAGGTGTAATTATGTAAAATATAAGAGTCTAAATACATACCTAGAGCAAAGCACATGTTGATACTCAGCCCAAGCATAAGATACATAAATGCAACCGTTTTCTCTTTAATATAAAAGTATTGAGCAATAATTAAAACCACAATGGTGATAGCATCTAAAATAGCGAGATCAAGGTAAGTAATGGTTTGGTAATTGAACAAAACACCTGGAAAATACGAAATAGCCATAATCGATGAAAGTATAACTAACGCTTTAAAGCGTGAATTGATAGATGAGACTAAAGAATATAAAAATGCCATGAGGAACCCCCATTGCAATACCACACCGATTATATGGGCAATTCTCACATCTAATAAAAAAGAGATGATATCCATCTTAAAAGTAAACGCTAATAATAAGCACCTCAAAAATAATAAACAACACCATTAACTGAGCACCTAGCTTAGTATTTTACTTATCCAAACTATAACTTTCATCGCCATAAACGTATCGATACTTCGTCTTTAAAATGCTAGCTGCAAAAGCCACCTTTTAAGCTTAATTAAGCCTAAAAAGTCTCTATTGATAATTAGTACGGCGATCATACACAAATCAGAAAGCATAACAGCCGATGAATAAAAGCGCCAAAACCACCAGTAGGTGTAATTATATAGAATATTGGTATCTAGATACATGCATAGGGCTAAAAAGGTGTTAACGCTAAGGCCGATGATTAAGTAGACATAAGCTGTCGTTTTCTCTTTAATAAAATAACGCTGAGTTACATACACAGCAACTAAAATAGCGATATCTAAAAGGGCAAAATCTAAATAAGTAACCGTTTGAAAGTTTGTAAATATCCAAGGCAAATAACCTATCGCCATAATACTCGAAAGTACAACAAAGCCTTTAAAGGGGTTATTTATTGAAGATACTAATGAGTATAAAAAGGCCATGAGAAACCCCCACTGCACAATAGCGCTTAATATATAAGCGAAATCGAAGTTAGAGATTACATCAATAATAGCCATGTTGTTTGAAACACTATGTAGTTAGGCAAAAAATAAGTAATTTTAACATAATTCATCTGACCCTCGTCAGTACCACAGCCCTCGCCTGGCAACTAAAACTCAATAAATAGCCCCACAAATGCAGCAAACCTCACGTTATTAAAGTTCATCCACACTTATAACTTTTCAATAAGCCGATTACTCTTTAGCTGGTTAACCACTAGTGAAAGCATCATTAAAACATCAATTACGTTTACGCCGATAGAATAAACACTCCAATACCACCATGGCTCAAAGTTATATAGAACATATAAGTCATAATACAAAAGCAATGTAAGTACGGCATTAGCAGTTAAAGCCAGAACGAGGAACAGGAAAGCTTTGTTACGTTTAAAAACATTGAAGTACTGCAAAGAGAGCAACGCTACAATTGTAATAAAATCGAAGAACGCCCAATTAAGATATAGGTTATCTAACAATTTTATATAGCTGCCAAAAATATATGAGCAGAGCATTAGCGCAGATAGGTAAACTGGTGACTTATTTTCTTTGTTTATGCTGGAGACTAGACAGTAGAGGAAGGCCATTAAAAAGCCCCATTGGGAGAAAGCCGCTACATAATCCATTAGGGCTTCAGATAAATACATTTAATCTAGGTCGTGGGCTGAGGCTTTGTCGATTTAAACAAACCACATAGCTTACTTTTTAATTTGTGTAGGCCTAAAAAGTCTCTATCTACAATCAAAGAAACAGCCATCAATAAATCGATAGTAATCACCGAGAAAGTATAAAAATCCCAAAAAAACCATGGTTCACTATTACGTAAAATAAAGGTGTCTAGTTGCATACATAAAGCTAAACTAAGATTCGTAGACAATCCAAAAATTAAATAAAGCAATGAACTAGAGCTTGTTTTAATAAAATGTTTCGCTATGAAAAGTGCAGCTATAGTGCAACCATCGTATATTGCTAAATCTAAATAAGTTAATTCATAAATAGACAACCAATCTAAAAAGTACTCATACGATGAGTATGAAATAAACATGATTAATGAACTGAGTAAAAGGGTAGTATTTCTCTTATTACCAATAGAATAAACAAAAACGTTAAACAAAAAGGCCATCATAAAAGCCCACATTGTAAAAGCTGACAAAGAAAAATGACCAAAAAACTCAGTTAAAAACATCAAGAACCTTTAGTTATTATTTTGGTTTAGGAGCACCTGGTAAAATTGAAGCTTGTCGTTCAGTTCCCATACTAGCTGCCATCGCCTCTTGAGAGAAGCTTACTGTATCAGATTGTAGGGTTTTAGGGCTAGCAATTTGTTCCGCTGCAGGCTGTAATTGTTGTGTTTTATTGTATGCTTGCATTTGTAATTGGCTATTAGCTGAAACTTGCATGTGATTGATCCTTGTATAAGTTTTAATATTATTTGGCGCAACTTTTAATCACACCATCATATAGGTAATTGCATTACCTGTTTTAAGCAGTGATAGCTATTTTGCTATCTGACTTATACAAAGCAACCAGCGTGCCAAGATTTTTTGACATACCCATAATACATGCTAACAAGGTATTATATTCACACTAAGCCTTAAGTTAACCCTTATAGCTAAAGTGAAAACTCGCACACCACCCCAAACTCATCTGACCAGCTTATTATACACATAAAAAAACGCACAGGGGTAACCGTACGTTTTTTATATCCAGGGAATTTAAGCCACGTATTTACACGGGATCTCCGCACGTGTACTTGGCTTTAAAATATATTCCATTGCTACTTCGTCACAGTTTTCTTTACGAAGGCAAAGTTCGCAATCTTTCATTACCTTCTCTGGTAACGATTCTTTACTACAAAAAGTAAAACGTTGCTGTTCAAAAAAATCCGGCACACGGGTTAGTACAATAACGCGATTAAGCGCCAATTTTTTGGCTTTTGCTAATAACTGCTCTACAAGCTGCCTACCCTGCCCAGTTACCGCGCTTTGTGGATCAATGCCTAAAGAGCGTATTTCAGCAAGCCCCGTATCGTAAATGTATAACGATGCACATCCCGACACTTTGCCGTCTATTTCCGTTACTGCAAATTCGTTAATTGAATGCACCATGTCGCTTTTAGCACGCGGCAAGTTTTCACCTACAGTTGCCCAGTGCTGTATCAGCCTAGCAATATCTTCAACATCATCTAAATTTGCATCACGAACCGTTATTTGCTGTTTTTTTTTGGCTTCTTTAACCGCTTTGGTAACTTGTTCAATAGATGTACCGCCAAGCGCTTGACGTGCTTTAATACAGGCATCTATTTCAAGTACTGGGTAAACGTCATCTTCAAACACGTCATTAACTGATTTGTACTGCTCAAGCGAAAGCTCCTCTAAGGTTTTACCTTCGCTTATAGCAAGCTGCACAAGTACACCCACAATGTGGTGGCCTTCTCTAAATGGCACACCTTTAGCTACTAAGTAGTCTGCAAGCTCTGTCGCATTAGCATGGCCGCCTTTTGCTGCTGCAAGCGTTTTATCACCGTTTACCTTTACGCCTTTAATACACGCTTGCGCCATGTGAATACAGGCAAGCCAAGTTGGCATGGCGTCAAAAAGGCCTTCTTTGTCTTCTTGCATATCTTTATTGTACGCAAGAGGGAGTGCTTTTAAGGTCATCATCATGGCACTAAACGCGCCAAATACACGGCCCGTTTTACCACGAATAAGCTCTAGTGCATCAGGGTTCTTTTTCTGCGGCATTAGCGATGAGCCAGAGGTAACATTATCCGCAAGCTCTATAAATCCGGCTTCACCAGAATTATAAAATATTAGATCTTCAGCCATACGTGATAAGTGAATCATCGAAATAGAGGCACAGCTTAAAAGCTCTACTACAAAATCACGGTCAGATACGCCATCAAGGCTGTTTTTAGTTGCGCCAGTAAAGCCCAAGCCTTGCGCCAAAGCTTGGCGATCAATTGGGTAGGCAGTACCTGCTAGTGCGCCACTGCCTAGAGGGCAAAAATTAAAACGCGCTTTGGCATCTTGCAAGCGGCTTTCATCTCGCTCTAGCATTTCTACATAAGCCATACACCAATGACTAAATAACACAGGTTGAGCGCGTTGCAAGTGAGTGTAACCCGGCAAAATAGTGCCTAGTTCACGCTCTGCAAGGGCAACAAATTCAGCTTTTAATCCGGCAATAGCACCAAGCAAATGATCGGCAGTATCACGGCACCATAATCTAAAGTCAGTGGCTACTTGGTCATTACGGCTTCGGCCTGTGTGTAGCTTTTTAGCTAAATCACCTACTTTTTCGATTAGTGCAGCTTCTACGTGCGAGTGAATGTCTTCTGCACCTGAGGTTGCCACTGCTTGTGGATCTGCTTTTACTTCTTCAAGCAGTTCATTTAGTGCTGCAACCAATTTGGTGTGCTCATCGCTTGTAAGTACATTTACTTGCTCAAGCGCACCTGCCCATGCCACAGAGCCAATAATATCTTGCTCTGCTAACTGATAATCGAACGGAAGTGAGTCGTTAAATTGTTTAAACGCCTCATCTGGACCCGTAGAAAAACGTCCGCCCCATAATGCCATGAAATCTCTCCAAACCCTGTAATGCCCCTTATACAAGGGGCTATAAATAATTTACTTTTTAGCCATTGCTGAAATTCTGCTCGAAAGCGAGAATAAACGAATAAAGCCTTCAGCATGTGACTGGTCATATACGTCGTCTTCACCAAATGTAGCAAAGTCTTCGCTGTATAAGCTATTAGGTGATTTTTTCTGAACAGCTGTCACTTGGCCTTTGTAAAGCTTAAGTACAACTTCACCTGTAGCAAGTGTAGAAAGCGCTTCTGCACCGGCTAAAATAGAGTCTTTTAGTGGTGTAAACCAACGACCGTCATAGACTAAATGCGAAAATTCACCGCCCAGTACTTCTTTCCACTTACGGCTTGATTTATCAAGTACTAGCTCGTCAATAGCTTGCAGTGCCGCCATAATAACGGTACCGCCTGGTGTTTCGTAACAGCCGCGCGATTTCATGCCTACTAAACGGTTTTCTACAATATCTACACGGCCAACACCATGTGGCGCAGCAATGTCGTTTAATTTAACTAAACAGTCATAAGGTTTAAGCTGCTCGCCATTTACGGCAACCACTTCACCCTCAATAACCGTAAGCGTTACATGCTCAGCTTTATCGGGTGCTTGCTCTGGTGAATTAGTCCAGGTCCAAACTTGGTCACTAGGCTCACACCATGGATCTTCAAGCTCGCCGCCTTCGTGCGAAATATGCCATGCGTTAGCATCACGGCTGTAAATTTTTGTTGCTGAAGCAGAACACGGAATATCACGCTCAGCCAAGTAATCTAATAATGATTCACGGCTTGATAAATCCCACTCACGCCATGGTGCAATTACTTTTAAATCGGGTGCAAGCGCTGCAAAACATGATTCAAAACGTACTTGGTCATTACCTTTACCAGTACAACCATGCGAAAGTGCATCGGCACCTACTTTACGTGCAATTTCAACTTGCGCTTTAGCAATAATAGGACGCGCCATAGACGTACCTAATAAATAAGTACCTTCGTAAATAGAACCCGTTTTAAGCGTTGGGTAAATGTACTCACTTACCATTTCATCTTTTAAGTCAACTACGTAACACTCAGATGCGCCTGATGCGATGGCTTTTTCTTCAACGCCTTCAAGCTCTTCAGCGCCTTGGCCTACATCGGCAACAAAGGCAATTACTTCACAACCGTAGTTTTCTTTTAACCATGGCACGATAGCTGAAGTATCAAGACCACCTGAATAGGCTAAAACGACTTTTTTAATTGAACTCATAGGTGTTCCTTAACAAAATTTGGATTTAGTAATGTAACTAGCAGAGCATTTTGCGCATGCATGCGATTTTCTGCTTGTTGAATAATTTTTGATGCTGGGCCATCCATTACCTCAGAGGTAATTTCAAACTCACGGTGTGCCGGTTGGCAATGTAATACCGTAGTCGCACCTGTTTGTTCTAGCAATGCTTGGTTTAGCTGATAAGGCATGTATTTTTCTTTAACTTGCTCAAGAGGCGTATCATCGCCCATAGACACCCACGTATCTGCATATACAACATTAGCGCCTACAGCGGCTTCTACACGGTCGCTTACCATTACTGATGCGCCGTTCATTGCAGCAATTTGCTCAGCCTTTTTAAGAATTTGCGAATCAGGCGAGCTGCCTTTTGGTGTAACAGCAACAAAATCAGTTCCTAGCGTTGCCGCTAATAACATAAGTGAATGAGTAACGTTGTTACCTTCACCTAAGTAAGCCACTTTTAGCTCGCTTACATCGCCGTGTACTTCTTGTAGCGTTAAAAAATCAGCCAATGCCTGGCACGGGTGATATAAATCACACAAGCTATTCACTACAGGTACACTAGAGTATTCACCTAAGGTGGCTAAGGTGCTGTGCTGGTTTACGCGCGCTACAATTCCATCAGCCCACGTAGAAATATTAAGTGCAAAGTCTTTTACAGATTCACGTGCACCCATAGCGCCGTTTTGCTGATCTAAATACACAGCGTGGCCGCCTAAACGGTTAATACCAATATCAAACGATAAACGCGTACGTAAGCTTTGTTTTTCGAATAACGTAACAACAGACTTGCCCGCTAATACTTGGCTGTATTTCTCTGGATTTGCTTTTAAATCACGCGCTAATTTTAATAAATTAAGTGCGCCTTGTTGGTCTAATTCTAGACCCGTTAAAAAATTCTCTAACATGGTAACCCTATGGTGTAATCTTTGTTCCGACATGCTCGCCTTGTAGCAAAGCAGTTAAGTTTTCTGGCTTTTGCCAGCTGGAAATATACACACCGCGTCGTAAATGTTGGGCAGCGTGCAGGCTGGTCTTAACTTTGACCTCCATTCCGCCCAAAATTACCCCTTCATCAATTAAAGTATCAATGTGTTTTGTGTCAAGTTGATGTAACGGCTGCTTGTTTGCATCAAGTACCGCTTCTACATCTGTCATAAAAATAAGTTCTGCATTTAAGTTGCTAGCAATCGCTGCGGCAGCTTCATCAGCATTAACGTTATACCAGTTACCTTGCTCATCAAACCCAATAGAGCTCACGATAGGTAACCGACCAAGCTTAAGTAAATCGTTAACAATTGAATCATCATTACTTTCGCACTTACCTACTTGCCCAAGCGCTTTTAACTTTTGAGACGCCATAACTCCGGCTTCATACAAACAAAGGCCAACAGGTTTATGGCCTGCATTAATAGCTTGGCTTACCAGCTGCTTATTTGCACAGCCAGCCAGCGCCCCCACTATGTAAGGCATTTGCTCACTTGGGCTAATACGCAGTCCTTGGTGCTTTGCACTAGCAAAGCCTGCTTGTTTTAGCCAAGTGTCAACTAACGAGCCACCACCATGAACAATAACAAACTGATTATTTTGATCAGCGCTTAATACGTCAAACAAAGCTTTTGCCGCGTTTTCTGTATTAAGTACAGCACCACCTAATTTAATTACCCACGTTTTAGTGCTCATTAAAAGGCTCCTTTTAAGCCAGTGGTGTGATCTAAATTCATTGATAAGTTAATACATTGCAAGGCTTGGCCCGCAGCGCCTTTTAATAGATTATCTATCGCTGCCATAACAATCAGTTGAGTACCTTGCTGCTGCCAACCAATATCTACATACGGTTGTTTTACCACACTTTTAATAGATGGCACTTTATCAGCTAACAAACGAATCAACGGCTCGTTATTAAGTACTTGATAAGCATCAGATACGTTTTCCTTGGTAACGCCTGGCTTAAGCTGTACATAAATAGTTTCTAAAATTCCACGCGGAAAGTTACCTAAGTGCGGTGTAAATAACACCTTGTGGCCAAGGTGTTGTTCAATTTCAGGCCCATGACGATGGTTAAATAAACCATACGGGGCAAGCGATACTTCACAAAAGTGAGTACCTACGCTGGCTTTGCGCCCTGCGCCAGTAACACCTGAAACAGCATTAATAATCACTTTTTCATCACTCAACAAGCCTGCCTGTTGCAACGGCTTTAACGCATTAAGCGCAGCGGTTGGGTAACAGCCGGCTACTGCCACAAGATTTGCATTGGCAATTGCACTGCTATTCCACTCTGCTAACCCGTAGGCTGCTTCGTTTAATAACTCAGGATGTTGGTGCTCAAAACCATAGTAAGTAACATAATCGTCGTTGTTAGCAAGGCGGTAACCACCTGATAGGTCAAATACTTTTTTACCCATTGCTAAAAACTGCGGGGCTAAATCAACACTTACTTTGTGATCAGTACATAAGCAGATGTAATCGGCACTCGAATTAATGTCATCAAACGCTGATTCGCTCAGTGGTAATAGAGGAATATCAAGAAGATTTCTATGCTCTGGGTATAAATCACTTAATAATTTATGTTTATCTAAACTTCCCTCAGAGACATAACAGCCCGATAACGTTAAATTAGGGTGCTTAGCAACTAAGCTTGCTAATTCTGCGCCGCTATAACCGCTTGCGCCAATAATCGCTACATTCATTTTTTACTCGTTTATAAATTTACTACTAAATAGGTGTGGTGTTCGCTTACACTAGCTTAGATGCTAGCTAATACTTTTCTCAATGAATTGTTGATTATCGTCGCATTATCTTCATGGCTATACTTAATATATTTATGCTTAAAAAGTGAATTGATATTCATCATAAATACTTTTATATTGTTATGCAATTAAATTGAATAATTATTTTGGATTTTTTTATGTCTTTGCCGTCATTTCTCTCTATGTACCAACAACTCATTGCTGCCCCCTCTATTAGTGCAATAGAAGATGAGCTTTGTATGAGTAATAAAGGGGTAATAGAGTTGCTAGCACGTTGGTGCGAAAGTTTAGGTTTTACTTGCGAAATTATAGAGTTAGAAGGTGGAAAAGGCCGATACAACCTACTTGCTAAGCGGGGGGAAGGCGATGGCGGCTTAATGCTTGCAGGCCATACAGACACCGTACCGTTTGACGATAGCCGCTGGAACCACGACCCGTTTAAACTCACTGAACATAACAATAACTTATATGGGTTAGGTAGTATTGATATGAAAGGCTTTTTTGCTTTTGTATTACAAGCTATTAGTGAGCTTGATATAAAACAGCAAACACAACCTATTTTAATACTTGCCACTGCCGATGAAGAAACCACCATGGCGGGAGCGCAGCAAATTTGTAAGCATCCTAATTTAAAACCTGCGCGTTGTATTATTGGTGAACCTACTGATATGACTCCTGTATTTACTCACAAAGGACATATGAGCACGGCTATAAGAGTGATTGGCCGCTCAGGTCATAGTTCCGATCCCGAACGTGGTCTTAACGCCATCGAAGTCATGCATAAAGTGATTACAAAGTTGCTGATCTTAAAAGAGCAGTTAAAGAATAAATATTCAGTTGAACATTTTGAAATACCTTACCCTACCTTAAATTTAGGTAATATTCATGGTGGCGACAACGCAAATCGAATTTGTGGCTGCTGCGAAATGCATATAGACATGCGCCCGCTCCCAGGGTTAAGCATTAAAGACTTACAAGCCTTACTTATTGATGCCACCAGCGATATAAACGCGCAATACCCAAGCGCAGTGAGCGTAATTGATTTACACGAGCCCATTCCAGCTTTTAGTGGCAGCACTGATAGCGCACTCGTTAAAATGGCAGAAAAAATTGCAGGGGAAAAAGCCGTTGCAGTAAATTATTGCACAGAGGCTCCGTTTATTCAGCAACTTGGCTGTGAAACAATAGTCATGGGGCCTGGCTCAATTAATCAAGCCCACCAACCTGATGAATTTTTAGCAATGGAGAAAATAAACCCATCGCAAAAAATTATAACTGACATTATTAGGGCAAACTGCTTTAACGCTTAAAAAGAAGACTGTATTAAAAACTCACAGCAAAAATAACAAAGGCGCCCATTGGCGCCTTTGTTTTAGCTTATACCTAGGCGTTACTGCATATACTTACTTAAGTACTTTTTAAATACAGGGTCTGTTTTAGCAAGCTCTTTTTGCTCAGCTAAAATCTCTTTTAATATAACACCCGATGTTAGCGGATTAGCCAATACCACTCTAAATACCACTGTTGGCTGATTATCGTACTTTGAGGGTGTTAAGCGAGTACGCGATACAAACGAACGACCCGATTCACGCTGGCGTTTTTGCATACTAGCAGTAAAACGATTGAGCGACGCGAAAATTTCTAACCGTGTTGCGGCATCCGCTTGAGCTATGGCTTGTTTAATTTGTTTAGGCACATAGCGGTATGTAAGCAAACACAGCTCAGGCTCTGAAATCAGCTCAAAGTCTTCATCGGCTTTAATTAAATCAGCAAAGTAATGTGCTTTTTTGATACTACGATCAATAAGCATTTCATAGCCTTTGCGGCCAATAACGCGTAAGCAAGCATGTACTAACATAGCCATACCTGGGCGGCTGCCTTCAAGTGTATGGCTTCCTAAATCTTTTGAACCTTTACGTAATATGTACTCTGCATGGTGCTCTATTGCATCCGTAGCAGTTGGGTCTTTAAATAACACCAAGCCTGCGCCCATTGGCACATACATTTGTTTGTGTGCATCAATAGTAATTGAATCTGCGCGCTCAATTCCTTTTAATAATGGGCGATGCGTTTGCGATAAAAGCGTTGCCCCACCCCACGCTGCATCAACGTGAAAATGGCAGTTTATTTGCTGAGCTAAATCGGCCATATCATCAAGAGGGTCGATATTACCGGTCTCGGTTGTACCAGCAACCCCTACAATTGCCATAACTTTTATGCCTTGCGATTCAAGCTCTAAGGCTTTTTCGCGCATGGCATTCACATCAACCTTGTTATTTTCGCAGGTTTTTACACCAATTAAATTTTCACGGCCGATGCCTAGTAAGTCAATTGATTTACCTAAAGAGTAATGCCCTCGCTCCGACACTAAAACGGCCAGCCCTTTGTAGCCATAATGCAGCATACCGGCAACGAGCCCTTGAGCGGCAATGCCTTTAAAGCTGCCGTCGGGTTTTAATAAGCGGTTACGCGCAATCCACAGTGCCGTTATGTTTGCAACTGTACCACCGGAACAAAAAGCACCGAGTGATGTTTTAGCACTGTGCATCCATTTAGAATAAAACGACTCATCTTGCGAGTAAGCTAAATGATGCATCATGCCTAGCACTTGGCGCTCTAGGGGCGTAAATGCTTTTGAGGTTTCTATTTTTACTAGGTTTTGATTAAGCCCCACCATCAATTTTGAAAGCGGTAGTAAAAAATGCGGAAGAGCCGATGTCATATGCCCAATAAAGCTAGGCGCAGCCGTGTGTACCGAATGGGCAACTAGCTGCTCCATAATATCTTGGGCGTAAGCAGATACAAACGTTGGGTTTTCTGGGATCACCGCAGCCTGAAAATCTTTTTCAATTTCGTGTAATGGTTTTTCAATTGCCGCTATATTTTCGTTTAAAAACCCTGCTAAATTACTCGAAATTTCAAGCTCAATTTTGCTTAAAGTTGAGTCTGGCGCTTCAGGTACAGTAAATATACGCTTAAGGCTTTCTTTAGAGGCGACGGCACAACGCTTTTGATCCATCTTTATACCTAGTGTGTGTGTAGCTAAAACACGCGTTTAACAGTTAAAAATGCCAAACTATGGCGCTATTATAAGCAGCGTGCTTCTTTTAAAAATTGCGCTAACTTTACTGCAATATAAGTAAAATGTCTCCCTTTAAGCCATAAAAGCGACTAAACGGATGACAAATATTGTAAAAAAATTTCAATAATAGGATTTTATTAAAAAGTCACATTTTAGTTTTGGGCAAATTGCATTTATGCGTATACTTAATATGTGTAACAATAAGGGACAAGTATGCTCACAGGGAAATTAAAAGGGAAGTGGTTTATAGCTGGCTTTACATTGTTTTTGGTCAGTTTATTAGTCTATGTTTATTACACCTATAGCTCAGCGCGTAGCGAAATAATGCACGCTGTCGATGAGCGCCTTCTAAATGCCGCCACCAGCGTAAAACATATTTTAGGGCAAAGTTACCACGATAGAATTAGCCAAGGTTACGATATTGGTTTTTCGGTTTACCAAACTAAAAGCAAACAACTCTCAGAGCTTGCGTAAGCGCTTGATATAGCTTACGTTTATTCGATGATCATGCGCGATAACAAAGTTTACTTTACCTCATCCAGCTACACTAAAGACGATCAAGAAAACGCACGTGTTACGCAATTTCTTGATTTATACCCAGAGGCCACCGACATTAACAGGGGCGCGTTTTATTCTACCGAGCCTGTTTTTGAACAATCTAGCGACCAATGGGGTGATTTTAAAACTGTTTTTATTCCCTTTGTAGATAAATATGGTACTACCTACATTACGGGTGCCGACATAACCTTAGATGATTTAAATAAAAAGCTTCAATACAGCGTCACTAAAGCCATAATAACGGCGTGTTTTTTCTTTTTTATTGCGGTACTGGTTGCAGCTATTTATATATATTTGTTAAAGCGCACCCTAGCAACAGATGCCAGTACGGGCTTTGCCAATCATATTGCGCTTGAGTACTTTATCAAAAAGAGTAATTCACACCACATGCAGCTTGCCATTATTTGGGTGAACGAAATTGAAGATATTAATAGCTTTTATGGCACTCAAGTTGGCGACAACGTAATGAAAAACTTGCTCAGCCATTATCAAAGCCGCAGCCCGCAAAGCTGTAAGGTGTATCGCCTTGCTACCAATAAAATTGCCGTGCTTACCCCTAAAAGCTTTAAAAGCAGCGAACTGAGCGATTTAGTTGAGTCGTATAACGCAAACAGCCCGGTATTAACAAACCCATTTATTTATATAACTTACTGCGCAGGTATCGCCAGTTGTAATAAATCACTACTGATTGAAAACGCGCACATTGCAACGCTTCAGGCTAAACACGGCCGCGGTAAGGTTGTTAGCTACTCAAAAGTAATGAGCGATGTAAAAAACCAGTATCAATACAATGTAAGCCTTGCCAAAGAGGTTCAAGAAGCATTTGATAACAACCGCATAGTGCCTTATTTTCAAGCTATGTTTAACACCACCAATAATGAAGTTGTACATTACGAATGCTTAGCCAGAATGGTGACTAAAAATGGCGAAATTTTAAAACCCGACTCATTTTTAAATGTAGTGAGCCGCTCAAGAATGGGCGGACTACTAACGCGCACGCTATTTAGCCAATGTATAGAGCGGTTTAGAAAAACGGATATTTGCTGGAGCTTAAATATCAGCGATAAAGATATACTCGACCCTAGTTTGAGTGAATACATTGCTAACGAGCTCAAGCGCTACCCGCACCCAGAAAACATAACGCTTGGCCTTTTAGAGTCACACGCTATTACTAATTTTTTAGAGGTTAAAACGTTTATTTCTATGGTAAAAACCAAAGGGGTGAATGTCATTATTACTGGTTTTGGTAGTGGTTATTCAAATATTTCGAATGCGCTAAAGCTTGAAGTAAACGGTATAAAACTCGACGGCGCATTAGTAAAACAAGCAGTAAGTGATGAAAATATAGCCTTATTTATTGAGCATACAGTTCATGCTGCAAAGCAACTTGGTTTAACGCTCATGGCAGAGTCGGTAGAAAATGTAAGTATTGAAAATGCGCTTAAAAATGTAGATGTGGCGCTGATGCAAGGCAATTACTTTGCTTACCCAGCACCACATGTTAACTCATCAAGCCAAGAGGAAGTGGCCGTTTAAAGGTCTATCACTAAACGATGGCTTTGTTGGCCGCTGGCCCAGTATTTACGCTCAAACGGAGTAATCGCTTCGTTTGACTCATACAGCGTCACCTCACACGGGTGTCCCGTTAGCTCAAGCGCTCTGGCAAACTCTTTTACATAAATATCCCAATTACTGCGCACCTCTAAGCGACCGCCTAGCTTAACAATAAACGGAAAAATAGCCGCGCCGTGCCACCTACGTTGGATATGCTTAGATTTAGGCCATGGGTTAGGATAAAGCAAATAATGATGAGTAGGCTGCCAATTAGCAGCCACAGCTAAACGCCAAAAGTCGTTTAAGTCAGCTTGTACCAAAATGTACTGGCCGCTGTCTGTTTGTTTATATTCAACATCGTGCTTATCTAAGCGATGTGACGATTTATCAATACCAATAATTAATGCATCTGGGTGACGCTTAGCTAAATTAGCCGAGCTCTCCCCTACCCCACAACATGAGTCTATAATAAGCGGTCCATTAAAAGCTTGAACCTGCTCATTGACTTCATCAAACGCTTGTTGAGTGTGCTCAGCAATAGGCTTTTTAAACTCTGCGTTTAAATGCTTGTTAACGATTTCATCAAGCTTTTCGTGTATACCCGCCTGATTAGATACAATACTGCGTGAATTTGCATCGCTCATTAATGTCTAAGCCCCACACCTTTTTTAATTAACGTTAGCGCTAAAGTAAATAGCACCGTAATAAATACTAATATAACGCCAAGCGCGACACTTAAATCAACATCCGACACGCCTAAAAAGCCATAACGAAACGCATTAACCATATAAATAATTGGGTTTATTTGCGATACATTTTGCCAAAACTCTGGCAGTAGCGTAATTGAATAAAATACGCCTCCTAAGTATGTTAGTGGCGTTAAAATAAAGGTTGGGATAATACTAATATCGTCAAAACTATTGGCGTAAATAGCGTTAATTAAACCACCTAGTGCAAACACCGCTGAGGTTAAAATTACCGTCGCCATAATTACAAATATATTGTGTATTTGAATATCCACAAACAACAGCGATACACAGGTAACAATAAAGCCCACCATCATGCCGCGGGTCATACCGCCGCCCATATAACCAAGTACAATTATGTAATTAGGCACAGGCGCAACCAATAGCTCTTCAATGCTTTTTTGAAACTTGGTTGAATAAAAACTAGAAGCAACATTAGAATATGAGTTGGTAATAACCGACATCATTATTAGCCCCGGAACAATAAATTCCATGTAGCTAAAACCACCCATTTCACCAATACGTGAGCCAATTAAATTACCAAAAATAACAAAGTATAAACTCATCGTAATCGCCGGCGGTACTAAGGTTTGCACCCAAATACGTAAAAAACGAATACACTCTTTAATCCATAAACTCTTTAAGGCTACGCCATATTTAAACATTTATTCGCCCCGCCCTTGCTCTAGTAATCCTACAAATAACTCTTCTAATCTGTTTGCTTTATTACGCATACTCAAAACAGTGTTACCTTGCTCGGTTAGCGCGCTGAAAACTGCATTTAACCCTTGAGATTTAGCCACTTCAACTTCTATGGTGTGCTCATCAGGCATGCTAAACGAGTACCCCTCAAGGGTAACTGGCTGTGCTGGCTGTTTTAAATCGAGCACAAAGGTTTCTTTATCAAGCTTAGCTAGTAACGCTTTTATAGTGGTGTTTTCAACAATACGTCCAGTATCAATAATGGCGATGTTTTTACATAAAAGCTCAGCTTCTTCAAGGTAATGCGTGGTTAAAATAATCGTTACGCCTTGCTCATTAATTTGGCGTAAAAAATCCCACATTGAGCGGCGCAGCTCTATATCAACCCCTGCAGTGGGTTCATCTAATATTAGTAGCTTTGGCTCATGCATTAATGCGCGGGCAATCATTAAACGGCGTTTCATACCCCCAGAAAGCGTACGTGCTTGCTTGTCTTTTTTTTCTAATAAGCCAAGCTGAGTTAAATATTTATCGGCACGCTTATGCGCTTCTGCGCGGGTAACACCGTAGTAGCCTGCTTGATTTACCAATATTTGGCCAAGCGTTTCAAACTGACTAAAGTTAAACTCTTGTGGCACAAGGCCTAAATGCGCTTTAGCAGCTTCAAGGTCAGTATCGATGTTGTGACCAAACACTTCCACCTTACCTTGTGTTTTATTTACCAAGGACGATATAACACCAATAGTGGTCGACTTACCGGCGCCATTTGGGCCAAGTAAGGCAAAAAAGTCGCCTTCAAAAACTTGTAAATCAACACCTTTCACGGCCTCTACACCGTTTTTATAAACCTTGGTCAGGCCTTCTATATTTAAAGCAACATTTTGCTTATTCATTATTTACCCTCACCATAACCCCAACGTTTAGTTAGGTTATGTTCAATGTTTAGATGATCTAAAATTCGCGCCACCATAAAATCAACTAAGTCTTCAATACGTTGTGGCTTGTGATAAAAACCAGGCGCAGCGGGCATAATAGTGACCCCTAAACGCGCAAGCTTTAACATATTCTCAAGGTGAATTTCGCTAAAGGGCGTTTCGCGTGGCACTAAAATTAATTGCCCTCGCTCTTTAATAACCACATCGGCTGCACGCTCGAGTAGGTTATCTGATGCTCCGAGCGCAATAGCAGACACAGACCCTGCACTGCACGGGCATACTACCATTTTTTTAGGCGCCGCAGAGCCTGAAGCTACAGGGCTAAACCAGTTATCTTTACCAAATACTTTTAACTGCTCTGGCTTGGCATTAAATAAAGCGCTTAACTGCTCGGTTGCTTTATCTTCATTAGCTGAGAGTTTAATGTTTGACTCTGTATCAAGCACCACGCGCGCAGCACTTGATATAAGTACATACACTTGAAATTGCTGCGCGAGTAATGCTTCAAGCAATCTTAAACCGTAAGGCGCGCCTGAAGCACCACTCAACGCCAGTGTAATTTTATCTTTAAACTGCACATTATTCTCCGCTGTATTTTTTAGCTAAACCATCAACTAAGTGTTGATGTAAGCCATTAAAACCGCCATTGCTCATAATTAATATGTGCTGATTTGGCATGATATTTTCAAGCACAGTGTCAATAATCATTTGCGTACTATTAAAACACTGCATACCGGCATTATCGGCTTGCGATTTAAGAGACCAATTTAGGTTATCGGGCTCAAATAACAGCACGTCATCGGCATCACTTAACGAAGCAAGTAGCGTATGTTGATGTACACCCATCTTCATGGTGTTTGAGCGAGGCTCTAAAATAGCAATAATTTTTTCATCACTCACTTTTGCACGTAACCCCGCAAGCGTGGTTTTAATGGCTGTTGGGTGGTGCGCAAAATCGTCGTACACTTTAATGTTATTTATGTCGGCTTTAAGCTCCATACGCCGTTTAGGGCTAATAAACTCTTCAAGCGCTGCAATGCTATGCTCAACGGCTATACCTACGTGGCGCGCTGCCGCGATAGCCATAATCGCATTTTTAACATTATGCTCGCCTATTGCTTGCCAATTAACCGTACCTTGAAGCTCATTGTTTAAAAGCACATTAAATTGACTGCCATCAGCGCTTAACAAGTCATAGTGCCAATCACCATTTAGGGTTTCACTTTCGCTCCAGAGCCCTTGCTTAATAACATCATCAAGTGCGACATCGTCTTTTGGCCAAATTACCTTGCCAGTATGAGGTAATGTACGCATTAAGTGATGAAATTGTTTTTTTATTGCGTTTAGATCGTCAAAAATATCGGCGTGGTCAAACTCAAGGTTATTTAAAATGAGCGTACGTGGTAAGTAATGCACAAACTTGCTGCGCTTATCAAAAAAAGCGGTATCGTATTCATCCGCTTCTATTACAAAAAACGGGGTTTCGCCCACTTTCGCTGACACACCAAAGTTTTGAACTATGCCACCAATTAAAAACCCGGGTTTTAAACCTGCATACTCTAAAATCCACGCCAGCATACTTGCTGTGGTGGTTTTGCCATGCGTGCCTGCCACCGCAAGCACCCAAGCATTTTGCAATAGGTTATGTTTAAGCCACTCTGGCCCCGATGTATACGGCAAGCCCTTATCTAACACATACTCTACACAGGGGTTACCTCGGCTCATGGCATTACCAATAACCACCATATCTGGCTTTGGCTCTAACTGTTTTACGTCGTAACCTTGGGTTAGCTCAATGCCCAGCTGCTCAAGTTGAGTGCTCATCGGCGGGTAAACATTTTGATCAGAGCCCGTCACTTTATGGCCAAGCGATTTAGCAATGGCCGCTATACCGCCCATAAAGGTGCCGCAAATGCCTAATATATGAATATGCATAACTTTTTAAATCCTTTCGTACTTCGCACGTCTGTGAAGTTTAATGGCGCTATAATGCCAAATTTTAGGCTTCGTGACTATGCGCGTATCGTCAATTCACTGATGCTAAAACAGCGTTAATAAAATAAAAAAGCCCTCTTACCTAAGTAAGAGGGCTTGCTGGTAATAAGCTAAATTACAGCGTTAAAAATACAATTAAGCCAACGCCAAGTAAAAGTCTGTAAATTACAAACGGCAGCATGCCCATTCGTTCTATCACTTTTAAAAACATGAAAATACAGGCGTACGCCGATAAAAACGAAAGGACTACACCTAAAATTAATGTGCTCCAATCAACCACATGATCGCCTAAAGCCAGCTCTATCGTGTAGTAAAGGCCCATCATAGAAATAATAGGTATAGCGAGTAAAAACGAAAAACGCGCTGCGCTTTGTTTGTTCATGCCCAGCAATAAACCTGCTGTCATGGTAATGCCAGAGCGAGAGGTACCTGGGATCATAGCCACCGCTTGAGCAAAGCCAATAAGCAGCGCTGTTTTCCAGTTAAGCTGATAAATTGTTTTCATTTGCTTACCTTTGGCATCGGCGTACCAAAGTAATAAACCAAAAATAATAGTCGTAGCTGCTATAACCCAGGCACTGCGCAGGTACAGCTCAACAACGTCTTTTAGCAATAAGCCTAATAACGCAGCAGGTACAGTGCCCAATATAATCCACCAGCCAAGTTTACTGTCGTCGGTGGTGCCTTGGGCGCCAAACGATTTAAACCAGGCGCTAAGAATATCAGCCACTTCTTTACGAAAATAAATAACAACCGCTATTAACGTACCAACATGCACAGCCACATCAAAAGCAAGGCCTTGGTCTTCCCATCCCAAAATTTGCGAAGGTAAAATTAAGTGAGCTGAGCTCGAAATAGGTAAAAACTCAGTAAATCCTTGTATCAGGGCTAAAATAATTATTTCTAAAATACTCATGGGTTAGAAAACTCCACCTTCCATAGTTTTTGTTGAGGGTTGTTATACGCACTCCATAGCGCAGCAATGGTTTGCTTAGCAACGGGGTGATAAAAATTGGGCGCGACTTCACAAAGAGGCTGAAGTACAAAAGCGTTTTTGGTAATTTCATCGCGAGGTAATTGTGCAGGCGAATCGCAAACAACGTCATCGTAAAAGAGCAGATCTAAATCTAATGTACGGGGGCTAAATTTTTTATCATCCGCTTTACGCCCGTTATCTCGCTCTATTTGTTTTAATAACTTACATACACGCTCAAGCGGCATTGATGTGGTAGCAGCCACCACCGAGTTATAAAAGTTATTACCTTTAAACCCTACTGCTTCACTTTCAAAAACAGATGAATGCACAATATCTGTAAAGTGTTGCTCAAGTGCATCAAGCGCACAGCGAATATAATGCGCTTTATTTATATTTGAGCCTAAGCTGATATAAATTTGCGCCATTTAGCTCATAGCCTTTGTGCGTGTAATTTCTACACCTACGGTGTTTGCTTGCGCTACAGCGGCCGGTTTGCTCACTCTAATTGTTACTTGTGGTGTATTAAATTCGGTTAATATAATAGTTGCTAGTTGCTCTACTAAGGTTTCAAGTAACTCAACCGGCTTAGCCGTAGTGTGCTCAATCACTCGCTCGCTTACTTTTGCATAATCGAGTGCTAAATTAATGTCATCATTTGCTGCTGCAGGCTTTATATCGCTGAGCATTTCAATATCAAAATAAAGGCTTTGTTTACTTTCTTTTTCAAAGTCGTACACTCCGATAATTGTGTCGACGTGTAGTTGAGATATAAAAACCTTATCCATTGATACTCCAAATAACTATAAACACTCTCTAAGCATACAATGCATTGATAAAATTAATACTGTATATGCTTTAAGCAGTGTTTAAATATGTAAAAATTACTTCTACAATAGCCAAATAGCTAGATTAACTGCAAAATACAGCAGTTAATAATTTTCACGATAAATTGTGCCGCCAATAATAGCGTAAAAGTGCTATCGATGGGTATAGCAATTAAAAAATAAGGGACTTTGTGTTAGCCATTTTACTGTTTGTTTTAGCCTACTTATTAGGGTCGATTTCATCGGCTATATTAGTGTCTCGGCTATTCAAACTGCCAGACCCTCGCAGCAGCGGTTCAAATAACCCAGGTGCCACCAATGTGTATCGTTTAGGTGGAGCCTTTCCTGCGTGCTTAGTATTAGTGTTTGATATTTTAAAAGGCACTATCCCCGTATGGGGGGCTTATTTTTTAGACCTAACGCCTTTAGCGCTTGGTTTGGTCGCCGTTGCCGCGTGCTTAGGGCATATGTACCCACTATTTTTTAGCTTTAAAGGCGGAAAAGCGGTAGCTACTGCATTTGGCTCTTTATTGCCGATTGGTTTATCGTTGGCGGGTCTGTTAATAAGTACCTGGATTATTGTGGTTGCTATTACGCGCTTTTCTTCATTAGGCGCTTTGGTCACGGTGTCGCTTGCTCCACTGTATACGTGGTTAATTAAACCGCTTTACACCCTACCGGTAACCTTTATTACTGTACTAATTATATTTCGTCATCGCACTAATATTATTCGCCTTTTTAAAGGTGAAGAACCAAAAGTGGGCGCTAAAAAAGCGCCCACTAATGAAAAAAATCAATAATTATTGATGCTAAATGGCTTCTAAGCTGTCTATTGGCCAACGCGGTTTAGTTTTCATGTCGAGTGTGGCAAATTGGCCTGCTTTTAAGCGCTGCATACCAGCGTAGGCAATCATTGCGCCATTATCAGTACAAAACTCAGTACGTGGGTAGTAAACCTGTCCTTTCATTCCTTGCATAACACGCTCAAGCTGTAAGCGCAGCTGTGTATTTGCACTTACTCCGCCGGCAATCACTAAACGTTTTATCCCGGTTTGTTTAAGAGCACGCTTACACTTAATAACCAATGTATCAATCACTGCTGTTTGAAACGCATGGGCGATATCTGCTTTGGTTTGTGCGTCATCATCATTTTCGCGAATCGCTATAGAAGCTGCTGTTTTTAAGCCACTAAAGCTAAAATCAAGGCCTGGCTTATCCGTCATAGGGCGTGGAAAAACAAACCGTTTTGCAACACCTTGCTCAGCCATTTTAGCTAGTCGAGGGCCGCCTGGGTAATCAAGCCCTAACAGTTTAGCTGTTTTATCAAATGCTTCACCTGCGGCATCATCAACAGATTCACCCAATACTTCGTACTGGCCTATACCGGCTACTTTTACCATCATGGTATGGCCGCCCGACACTAGCAAAGCAATAAAGGGAAACTCAGGCACGTTTTCTTCAAGCATAGGAGCAAGTAAATGCCCTTCCATATGATGCACGGCAACAGCTGGAATATCCCAACCATAGGCTAAAGAGCGGCCAATAGAGGTACCTACCAATAACGCGCCCACTAATCCAGGGCCTGCGGTGTATGCAATGCCATCTAAATCTTCAGGGCCACAACCGGCTTGAGCAAACGCAGCGTCAATAAGTGGCAGGGTTTTACGAACGTGATCGCGCGATGCAAGCTCAGGTACAACACCGCCATAATCTGCATGCACTTTTACTTGGCTGTATAACTGGTGAGCCAATAAGCCTTTTTCATCATCGTAAATTGCAATACCGGTTTCATCACACGATGACTCAATGCCTAAAATTCGCACTTTACTTCTCCTGCCTTTATTTACTGCTTAACCTGCATTGTGGTTAAGAGATTTACACACATATTTAAAACTATTTTATCATTCTCTAGCTAAGGTTTTTACTAAGTTCAACGTAATAAACGCTAAAAATTGCTAGAGAGCGATTAATTAACCACAGTTAATAATTACAACTATAACGCTAAACCAATATTGGTTTGCCCATCTGCAACGGCCTGCTTTTTAAGAGCCTTAACGTTTTCTGAAGTCACGCGGCCCATATTTTCTACAAAGTCGATTAGCTCACTCAACACTTCAATTTCGTATTGCATTAATGGGTGTTTTCGTACGGCTTTATTGTCGGCTACTTCACCTTCAACCGTCATTTGGTATTCAATAAAACGCGCCACTGTTGCTTGAGATATTTTACTAACACTTATAAATTCTTGCTCGTCTTGCCCCATCAAACCGTGCATTAGGCTCAAAAGCGACGTTGCAGCATCTATTGCGGGGTAAGTGCCAAACATATCAAAGTCGGCAAGCTCAGGTACATTTGGCTCAATTTTTTCTACTTGTTTTTCGAGATCTATTTTACTTTTTGGTAGTAATATTTTTTCCCAGCAAACATTTAACGCACTGCGTAATAAGGCTTCATCACCAAAACCGGTGGCTTCACTAAATAAACCATAATTAGGTAACATACGCTCAATTAAAGCACTTGCTAACACCGCTTTTTGTAAGTAGTTTAGCTCTCTAATACGTTGAAAGTTATTCGCTTTTGTCATTTCTTAACGTCTCACATGACCAACAAAAATCAAATGTTGATCCATTATGCTCATTACAGTTAGGGCATACCCAATCTGGAGCGGATTGTTTTACTTGTTGGTAGTTTACCAATATTTCGCGCGCGTGGCGCTCTTTTATCGAATAAACCTGCACACTTACTTGGGTTTGTTCAAAGGGGATTTCGCCTAAGGCGCCTTGAAGCATTTCACCTTGAATTTGGCACTCAACTCCCGCACTTAATAACAGCCCTTTGATTATATTTGCCTCTAATGTGTTATCAGCTTTGTAGAGCGTTACCCACTGAAAAGCTTGCTGAGTATTATGAGTATTAATATTTTGCAATTATCACCTCAATTATTTTGTGTTTACAATATCCTACGATACTCTACTAAAGTGTATAGCAGGTAACTTTTTAGGATAAAACAATGACACTTACTACCCCAGGTTTACTTTTTCCAGCAATCTCACTGTTGCTGCTTGCTTACACAAACCGCTTTTTAGTACTAGCGCAATTAATCCGAGAATTAAATTCACGAGAAGGTGAGTCTATTCGCCCCGTTGTTGTGGCTCAAATAACAAACTTAAGAAAGCGCATTAAGCTAATACGTACCATGCAAGTGTATGGGGTGGCCTCTTTTTTATTGTGTACGCTATCAATGTTTGCCTTATTTATAGAATTTAACACCACAGGCATTATTTTGTTTGGGGTGAGCTTAGCGTGCTTAAGCCTTTCGTTATTAACATCGTTATTTGAAATTCATATTTCGTGCGATGCCATAGAAATAGAGCTACAAAGTATTGAAGACAAACCCCTAAGTAACCGCATTACTAAAAACTTTACTAACAAAAGTAGTAAGCCTTAGCGGCTTATTTTTCTAAATTCTTAAACAAGAATAAAGCGAAGGCATAACCTAAAACTATAAGCGTTTATGCCTCACTTCATTACAAATCACTACGTAGGATTTTCCTATAGCCTTTTTTCTGGCATACTTTTTTATTAATTAATGCTAAATTATGTCTAAAGTATTACTTTTAAAAGCATCAAAGCGCCTAAGTCATTGTATTTAGTCTCACTTGCTAACATAGCTTAGTTTTAAATAGAGTAATAAATCACTATAAATAAGCCTAATTGGTAATACTTTTAAATGCGTCTTCTCTTTAAATAATACTAAAAGAGGGATATGCTGAGGCAAATATGTCATAAATTTGCAAACACAGTTACATATTAGGCTTCGCTTTTTGAAAGCTCGAATCTAATATTATTGATGTTCGCGGCACACGCGACTTACTTATAAAAAGGGACTATAAAGTGAGATTTGAACAGTTAGAACAATTTGTAGCGCTTGGTGTGTTACGCCACTTCAGACAAGCAGCCGAACAAACTCAAATTAGTACATCAGCGCTAACGCGCAGCATTCAA
>CERR01042814.1_pt1 | contig 35574 bp, 41 predicted proteins | sample 530841 | NCBI WGS metagenome assembly CERR01 (sample SAMEA2621021, study PRJEB7988) | marine metagenome | biome: marine biome (ENVO:00000447); feature: surface water layer (ENVO:00002042); material: "saline water (ENVO:00002010), including plankton (ENVO:xxxxxxxx)" | depth 5 m | reverse complement strand
ATGTACCTTGGCCTTGTACACACCGCCCGTCACATGTTGGGAGTAATTTCCTTTTGAAGATTAGATGATTAACCATCGATTTCGGGTTCGTTGGAAATTTCTTTTTGAGGCAGGGGATTGCAACTGAGATGAAGTCGTAACAAGGTAGCCGTACGGGAACGTGCGGCTGGAATACTAAAACAACAAGCTTATAGCTGGTAAACAAAAAATAACTTTTAGCACTGGTCCCACACGAAATCATATCGAACTCGATCGTGACCCTAGTGTTTACCAAAGATACTGCTTTTCGCGGGAAACATGGTTCAATTAATAAAAAAAATTAGTTCACGATAATGGCTTATTTTTTGAATAGGAAAATAAATGAAACAAGTCCACTTAAACAAACGTTGACGTGTGTTTTTGGTGTAGGTCCTTCTTTGGCGGAATCTTTTTGCAAAAAGGTGGGCATAAAGTCTACGTTAAAATTTTCTAAGTTAACGTCTAAACAGGTTTCTTTCTTGTCAGATGTTTTAACTAAGGATAAGAATAACCTTATTCAAGAAGAACTTAGTAGAGGTCTCTATGAAAACGTAGCTAGACTTACTCAAATACGAAGTTATAGAGGAATAAGGCATAAAAAAGGTTTGCCTCTAAGAGGTCAGAGAACTAGAACAAATAGCAAAACCGCTAAACGTCATAATAAGGTACAAATTCGTTTTAGATGATCAAACAAAAACAACTAGAAAAAAGTTTAAGTGTTATTAGTATCCAATGCAGTTCCAATAACACTATAGCCAGTTTAATTGACCCTAGCGGAAATCTAATAACGACACTTTCGTGCGGCTACCTCAAATATAAAGGTTCCAGAAAAAGCACCCAAATAGCTTCGCAGCAAGTTATTTTTTGTTTGGGGGAAAAAGCACTATCTCTAGGCTATAATCGTCTTTTAGTTAAGATAAAGGGTATTGGTAAAGGTCGTAATTCTATAATTAAAGAGCTAAAAAAGGCTGGTCTTGAATTAGTGAAGGTTATTGACGTTACACCTATTCCCCACAATGGATGTAGAATAGCAAAAGGTAAGAAGTAATGAAGACTTTGAAGAAGTGACTGAGTGGTTAATAGTGGCAGACTGTAAATCTGTTGGGTAATCCTTCGTTGGTTCGAATCCAACCTTCTTCAAAAAACTAAAATTAGTCCCTTTCGTCTAGTGGTCAAGGACACTACCCTTTCACGGTGGTGACACGGGTTCGAACCCCGTAAGGGATAAATAATTTCTAGCCAGGGTAATATTTTTTTATTACCTTGGCTAGCTTTTACCTTTTGCCCTAATAATATTTTTCTCAATCTTAGATATTTTTTTAATACACTTTCTTTAACACTTATGGCTTTAAAATATTTTAAACCTACGACACCGTCGACTCGCCATACGATTCTTCTTGTTGACGAAAAAGCTGAGAATTCCCCGCTAAAGTCGAAAACTAAAGGCCTTCGTAAGTTGGGGGGTAGAAACCATAGCGGTAAAATCACAGTACGCCATAGGGGTGGTGGTCATAAGCGTTCTTATAGAAAAATTGATGAAAGCTCTTCTTTTGGATTATCGTTAGTGGAGCGCTTGGAGTATGACCCCAACAGGTCTGCAAAAATAGCACGCCTTTTCTCTTTAGATTCTAAAGAACATTTTTACGTTTTCGCTTCTGAGGGGTTGAAAGAGGGATTCTTAGTACAAAAGGGTGTAAATTCTAAGTTTAAATTAGGCAACTCACTCCCATTAGGTGAAATGCCCTTAGGTACTCTTGTTAACTGCATTGGTACCAGAGCTAGGCAAAGCAAACCTGTTTTGCAAAGAGCGGCTGGAACTTTTGCGCAGTTGATACAAAAAGGGTCATCATTTTGTGTCGTAAGACTCAGTTCTGGAGAAAATAAAAGACTTCCGTCTACGACTTTAGCCACAGTAGGGTCGATGTCTAATCCTACACACCAACAGGTTGTTTTGGGTAAGGCAGGTCGTAATAGATGGAAAGGTTTTAGATCTTCTGTTAGAGGTGTAGCCATGAATCCTGTAGACCATCCCCACGGAGGAGGAGAGGGTAAATCTTCAGGGGGTCGTCCTTCGGTAACTCCATGGGCTAAACCAGCGCATGGTCGAAAAACACGAAAACGAAAATAAAAAAGTATGTCTCGTTCTAAATGGAAGGGTCCTTATGTTCACAAATCATTTGTCAAACCTAAAGTTGGTGTTATCAATTGTTGGTCCAGGTCCACAACAATAGTACCTGCTTTTGTAGGTAAGTCTTTAAGTGTTCACAATGGTCAACGCTTCATTCAAATAAAGGTGGTAAATTATATGATTGGGCATAAATTGGGCGAGTTCGCCCATACCCGTAAAGCCTACGTTCATAAAAAACAAAAGTAACACTAACTTAAAAAATGGCTCAAAAAATAAACCCTTTATCTTTCAGAGATTTGAACAATTATGAAGATTCATCTTGTCAGCAACAGGTATATAAGCGTTCGTCTTTGCCATACGTCTTGGAAGAGCACAGAAGAATTAGGTCCTTTATTGTAAGATTCTTCGAGAATTTTAATTTAGTGCTGCATTCATTTAAATATGTGAAAACTTCCCAGGGTGTTGCTCAAATATCGATAAAATATATACATTTGCAACATCGAAGCGATAAAGGTTCTATCAAACTTTTGAAGGTATCCACTTTGGAGAATGCTTTTCTCTACAGTTTTTCTAAATTTTTTACTTCAACGCCCCTCCTTATTTCTTTTATTAATCTTGATAAAGGTAAAAAAAGAACAATCTCACCAAATAGTATAAAAGGGTCACCTTTCACTACTTCAGAAATGAGTAGTTTATTGAATGTTTTGACGTCTGTGAAAGGAAGTGCTTTTTTTTTTGCTAGTGTGTTATCTTATAAGCTACAATCTATGAGGTCGCGTGCGGATAGAAAGTCGCAAGCGCGTTTTTTAGTTTTCGTTACTAATTTATTATCTTATGTGTACAAAAGCAATACTGTAAATATAAAGGGGATAAAAGTAAGCATAAATGGTAGGATAAATGGGGTACCGAGGTCTAAAGCTTGGAATTCAAGCGAAGGGAGGCTATCTTTGCAAAGGATCGATACTGAGATAGATTATTATTATTTACCCAGTCAAACAGTATATGGTACTTTTGGCGTCAAGGTTTGGATAAACTATGGAGATTAATTACTATTATGCTAAGACCAAAGAAGACTAAATTTCGTAAGTATCAGAAACAATCGTTAAAGAAAAGTAGAAAAAATGTCCTTTTCTTAGACACTTTGAAGGAAGGTATTGTAAGGCTAGATTCTTTACAAAGTGCCAGAATAACCGCTAAACAGCTGGAGTCTTCGAGGCAGTCTATAAATAGAAGGATAAAAAAATTAGGGAAGCTACAGTTAAAAGCTTTTCCAGATTTTCCTGTTAGCAATAAGCCAACGGAAGTTAGGATGGGTAAAGGTAAGGGTGCTGTAGAGTACTGGGCTTGTAAAGTCAAGCCAGGTACGACTATTTTTGAAATATCCGGTGCTGATAGAGTAGTCGCTATCAAAGCATTAGAGTCTGGAGCGTCTAAACTTCCTGTGCTGGTTAAGATTGTAGGTTAAGGTTTTTTTACACACAATATAGAAAAGAACAGGTACTTTATAAAAATTTGATAATTTATTTATGATAGCGTTGGAAAAGGAGTATTTGCAGTCAAAAGTAGAAAAAGATTCTAATTACTTATCACAGTTGGCGAAGAAAGGTCTTCCTTTGAGTAATGAAATAAGATATTCCTTTTCTGAGAATTCAAAGAATGCCAATATCTTGGAGAGACCTAAGGATTCAGGAAGATCTGAGAAAAACTCTGTCGTGAGGTTTTTATTCCGCATTGACGGGTACGAAACGAAAATGTTAAGTAGGCATATTGCCCAATCTGGTGGCAAGGTGTCTTTTGATTTCAAGAATTTAGTTCCTAGTGTTAAAAAAGATGTCGAGACTGGAAATTTTTTGATAGGTTGTGTTTTAAAACAAGTAAAAGGAGGCTTCACCGTCGATTTAGGTGGTCTCGTTTGTTTTATGCCTTACAGTCTTAGTGAAGGAACTCGCTTTGCTTCCTATTCACCGAAGGTCAATACGTCACAACTCTTTCAAGCGCATGATTTGTCTTTAGTAGTCACTCCTGAAAAAGAAGTATTTTTGAATTTGATTGTTTCAAGGAAAAATAACTCAAAACTATTAAAAGGATTATTCAAGAAGTTTTTTAAAAAGAATCCTTCGAATTTGGTTTATAGACTATCCGGTAAAGATATCGTGCAATCTTTAAAAATGAAAAACCTGCGAACAAGAATAATTCGCAACACCGGAGGTGCAAGGCCAGGGAAAATTAATTTAGTGAAGATTTCGAAAGAGTCTATATCTCTTTGAGACACAAACCAACAACATTTTAGTAAAACTCGACCCTCTAAAAACTAAGGCTTTAAGCCCAGCAGGATTTGAACCCGCAACTTTGCCGTTATGAGCGGCATGCTCTAACCGTTGAACTATGGGCTTTCATTAATCAGACTAACTATTATTAAAGGATAAGGTGGGATTCGAACCCACGGTATTTTTCAATACTTCGGTTTTCAAAACCGACACCTTCGACCGCTCGATCACTTATCCGACAACTTTATATACATCTTATAGGATTTGAACCTATAACATACAGCTTAGAAGGCTGGTGCTCTATCCGTTGAGCTAAAGATGCTGGATGCGCTATATCAAAAATCCATTAATGTAGATTTAGAGCATCATTTAGATAAATACATGTTAGTATTGTGAAGACATAAGCCTGTATCATAGCAACACCAACTTCTAGACCCATTACAAGTACTAAAATGGCCAGAGGCACAAAGTGTGCTATAAACATGATACCACCAGAAAGCATCATAGCCCAAGCGAATCCTGCTATAACTTTTAATAAAGCGTGTCCAGCCATCATGTTGGCGAAAAGACGAACAGAAAGACTAATAGGTCTTACAAGGTAAGAAACTATTTCTATTGGAACCAAAAGGAAAGCTAAAGGAAGTGAAGAACCTGCTGGAAGAAACAGAGAAAATATATGATGTCCATGTTCTCTAACACAAATTAGATTAATTCCTATAAAAGTCATAATAGCTAAAGAAAAAGTGACTATTAAATGACTTGTTACAGTGAAACTATAAGGTACAAGACCTATTAAATTTGCTATAAGTATAAAAGAGAACAAAGTGAACACATAAGGGAAATACTCTTGACCTTTACCTCCAAGAGTATCTTTTAATAATCCTGAGATTAGTTCGTACATACCTTCTACGACCACTTGCCAACGGTTAGGTACAAGATTGTAACTACCTTTATCATTGACTAGAGCGTTTAAAAGAAAACAAAAACTAAATAGCCCAATCAAGATGATTACTGTCGAGTTTGTAATACTAAAGTCAAAATTTCCTATGGAAAAAGGTATTACTGGTAATATTTGGAATTGTTCTAAAGGACTGGTTATCGTCATCATGGTTTTTTTATATAAGTAAATGATTAAAGAATTAGTTTTTTTTGAATTTTTTTAAATCAAAAACATTAAGTTCTTGGTTTTTACGGTTTAGAAATTCTTAATGCAAAGAGTAGAGAGTATAAAATCTTTTTAGCTACCCCACCAGTAAATAGTTACGAATAAGAAAAGCCAAACAACATCTACGAAATGCCAATACCAAGCAGCAGCTTCAAACCCAAAGTGATGTTCACGAGTAAAATGATGATAGATTAATCTAATAGTACAAATAGTTAAGAAAATTGTACCTATAATAACATGGAACCCGTGAAAACCTGTAGCTAAGAAAAAAGTAGCTCCGTAAACACTATCTGAAATAGTGAAAGGTGAAGTATAATACTCTAGAGCCTGGAAACCTGTGAAAATCACAGCTAGAATCACAGTTAGAACAAGTCCTATGAAAGCGTCTTTTCTTGACCCCGCTACGATAGCATGGTGAGCCCAAGTAACGGTAGCTCCTGATGATAATAATAATACAGTATTTAATAAGGGAACTTCCCAAGGGTTTAAAACTTCTATACCTTCAGGAGGCCACACCCCACCAATGTCAAAAGTAGGAGATAGACTAGAATGGAAGAAAGCCCAAAAGAAAGCGAAAAAGAACATAACCTCAGAAACGATAAAAAGAATCATTCCTGATCGTAGTCCTTGTTGTACTTCTTTAGTATGTTGTCCTTCATAAGTACCTTCTCTAACTATATCTTTCCACCAAGTATACATTACGAAAATTGTAGTAGAAAGCCCAGTTAAAAACAAAGTTCCTCCACCAGAATAGTTGTGCATGTACATAACACCACCAAAAGTCATACACAAAGCCCCTATTGAAGCAACTAAAGGCCAAGGGCTAGGGTCGACTAAATGGAAAGGGTGTTTTTGGTTATTTTTATATTCAATTGTTGATACGTTCATTTTTATAGATATTTTATTTATTCAATTTTGATAAGAACTAAAGAACCAATCAATGCGATTAGTTTCTTTAGTATAATTATCATAATAGGTTAAAAATGTACCCGTTTAAAGCATTCCAAAAAAGCAGTTTAGACCTTCTTTTTTATAATATTTTATTTAACGCATTCCGAAGAGCCTAGTTAGCTACCTTGTTGGGTGTTAAAGTTTTTTCTCTTCTATTAATTAAAATTTTTCAATACTTTTGGTCGGTTGTAAGTTTTTCGTTGTTATTTTAACCAACTTTTATTTTCAGAAAATTTCATTTGTTAAAGGAAAGAAGGTCTCCGTTGCGAAAGTTCTTCTTTGTGGAAAACTAAAGCCTTTTTTATCTTTATGACGTTTTTTTGTAATCTACTTTTGATAGATACTTTGTTTCTATATTATAGAATCATTACGTGAAAATACGTCTGAAGTATTCTAGGCTAAACTATTTGTGAAAAACGAATTTATTGAAGTGATTAGCACATGAAAGAATTAAACAATCTCTCTTTAGAGTCTGGAAAATATTTGTCTAAAATTTTGCCTATTGATTGCGTACAAGTACTTAATAATGAAGTAATTTGTACTGTACAGCCTCAACACATTGTCTTTGTCTTAACTTTTTTAAGAGACCACGTAAATTGTCAATATAAGGTTCTTAGTGCTCTTACTGGAACGGATTATCCCGAAAGAGTTGACAGGTTTGAGGTATCTTACGATTTGTTGAGTGTAAAGTTCAATAACCGCCTAAGAATTAAGACATCCATCAATGAAGTAGGCTCTCTTGATAGCGCCACCAAAGTTTACAGTTCTGCGGATTGGTGGGAACGCGAGGTTTGGGATATGTTTGGAGTATTCTTCTCAGGTCATCCTGATTTGCGTCGTATACTGACAGATTATGGGTTCGAGGGCTATCCTCTTAGAAAAGACTTCCCGCTTAGTGGGTATGTTGAAGTTCGATACGATGATACGGTAAAACGTGTTGTTTGTGAACCTTTAGAATTAGCTCAAGAGTTCAGGTCTTTTAATTTTGAAAGTCCTTGGTCGAAATCTATTGATCAGATAAGTAATGCTGATGTAAAAAAGATTTCGAACTCTTAGAATTTTTGGAAAAAGCAAGTCGGTGATTTTTTAAGAATTGTCCGAAAATATTCTTGAGAAAAGGAGGTTATTTAAAAGCTATCTTTTTCTTTTAGTTTCTATATAAAAATTATTTTTAATATAATGTCAGCACACGTTCGTTGGAATAAAGATTATTTGTTGTCTGTTGTGGACAACCATATTATTGATTACCCAACTCCAATAAATCTTAGTTATCTATGGAGTTTTGGTTTTACCGCTGCTTTTTGTCTTGGAGTACAAATAGTAACGGGTATTTTTTTAGCTATGCACTATACACCACACATAGACTTAGCTTTTAGTAGCGTAGAGCATATTATGCGAGATGTGAACAATGGATGGCTTATCCGTTACCTTCACGCAAACGGTGCTTCTATGTTTTTTATAGTTGTTTACAGCCATATGTTTAGAGGTTTATACTATGGTTCTTACATGCAGCCTAGAGAACACTTATGGTGTTCTGGTGTTTTGATCTTCTTATTAATGATGGCTACGGCTTTCATGGGGTATGTATTACCGTGGGGTCAAATGAGTTTTTGGGGTGCTACTGTAATTACCAACCTTTTTTCTGCAATTCCTTTTGTAGGACCTTCTATAGTGGAATGGTTGTGGGGTGGTTTTTCTGTAGATAATGCTACACTGAATCGTTTTTTCAGTTTGCATTATTTAATGCCCTTTGCAATAGCAGGTTTAGTTATTGCACATATAGCATTACTTCATAGAGATGGTTCTAATAACCCGGTAGGTATTGATAGTTCTGTAGATAAAATACCTTTTTACCCGTATTTTTATTTTAAGGACCTTTTTGGTGTTATTGTGTTTATCATATTCTTTTCTGTTTTTGTTTTTTATTTTCCAAATACTTTAGGACACCCTGATAACTACATACCAGCGAATCCTATGGTAACTCCATCTCATATAGTGCCTGAGTGGTATTTCTTACCTTTTTACGCTATATTAAGGTCTATCCCTGATAAACTTGGTGGAGTTCTTGCAATGTTTGGTGCTATTGTAGTGCTTTTTTTGATACCATTTATAAACCAGTCTGAAGTGCGTAGTTCTGCATTTAGACCCTTATATAGAAAGGCCTTTTGGTTTCTTGTTGCTGATTTTATCATACTTGGTTGGATCGGGCAAAAAGTTGTTGAAACTCCTTACATAGAAATAGGTCAAGTAGCTACTGTTATCTACTTTCTTTTCTTTCTGGTAGTTCTTCCTGGATTAGGTATTTTGGAATCTGCTATGATGAAAACATCAACAAAATAATTATGTAAGTAAGCTACTTACGTTCGAGCTATTTGCTCGTACGTAAGCAGCTCGTCGATAAAAGTGAAAATTTATGTGCTTATTGAAAAATGACTTATTTAAAAAAAGAGAGCAATCTTCTTAGTAGTTACTTTTTTTTAGAAATACAGAGTGGTGGAAGCACTATTCCTACTATGTTTAACCGTGACTTTTTAACAACAAAGAACTACAACATAAGTAAGAATGATATCTTGAATGGTGGTCTTTGGCAAAGAGCAAACAAAGGTTTCATTTCTAGTAAAGATGAAGAATCTGCTAAGAAATTTACGGAAAAATACAAATTGTCTTAATTCTTTTGGGAAGGTTCTCGTTACGATTTTATTTTCCTCTAAAAATCAGATAAACAAAACAACATGCCCAATTACTTATTTTACATTTTTGCTGGCATAAGCATAATAGCTGCTTTGATGGTAATTACCGTGGTGAATCCCGTTCACTCTGTGTTATTCCTTGTCTTAGTTTTCTTAAGTTCTGCTGGTATGCTTTTTGTCTTGCAATTGGAATTTATACCTCTTACGTTTATAATTGTTTATGTGGGGGCTATTGCTATATTATTCCTTTTCGTTGTTATGATGCTGGACATCAAAGTAACTTCAAAATCAAATGATTTTTTTAAATACATCCCTGTGGGAGGCTTGGTAGGGAGTTTATTTATTTTTGAAATATTTAATACTCTTAGTAAAAGTTTTGTTATCCCCAAGAGTACAATGCTAGTTGATAATTTTGTCTCTTGGGTGTCCACCGTGGACAAGGTAACCAACTTAGAAGCTCTTGGGCAGTTATTATACACATATTATTTCATATATTTTCTAATCGCTGGTATTATTCTTCTAGTTGCTATGGTTGGTGCCATTGTTCTCACACTGCAGTTTAACAAAACTGTTAAAAATCAGTTAATCTTTAGACAACTTTCACGTAGTGCGGATAGTGCTGTGTTTTTAGCCCGAAATTAATAGGGTTTTATTTTTCATATTTTTAGAATAAATGGTTAAAGTTTTTGTAAACAACGAAGCAACGTTTGTGCCATCTAATTCAACGGTTTTGGAAGCTTGCGAATCTATTGGAATCGAAGTTCCTAGATTTTGCTTTCATGAACGTTTGTCAGTTGCAGGTAACTGTAGAATGTGTTTGGTGGAAATCGAAAAATCACCAAAACCCGTTGCTTCATGTGCTATGCCTGTTATGAATAATATGCAGGTTTTTACGGACACTCCTCTTGTTAAAAAGGCTAGAGAGGGTGTTCTTGAGTTTTTGCTTATGAACCACCCATTGGATTGCCCTATTTGCGATCAAGGTGGTGAATGCGATCTTCAAGATCAAGCTATGTTTTTTGGTAGCGACAAAAGCAGATTTTTCGAATATAAAAGAGGTGTTGAGGATAAGAATTGTGGACCTTTAATAAAGACCATAATGACTCGTTGCATTCATTGCACAAGATGTGTGAGGTTTGCGGCAGATATCGCAGGAGTAGAAGATTTAGGAACAACTAATAGAGGTCGAGACACAGAAATAGGTACTTATGTTAGTAAAGTTTTTCAATCTGAACTTTCAGGGAATGTTGTGGATCTTTGCCCTGTAGGCGCTTTAACCTCCAAACCTTACACTTTTATTGCAAGACCTTGGGAACTGCGATCAACAGAAACTATAGATATTTCTGATGCCGTAGGTTCTAATATAAGAGTCGATTTAAAAGAAACGGAAGTTGTTCGAGTTCTTCCCCGCTTGCACGAAGGATTAAACGAAGAATGGATCTCAGATAAAAGTAGATACTCTTTTGACGCTTTGAAGATACAAAGGTTAGATACTCCTTATGTTAGAGATAATGGGTCTCTAAAGCAATGTTCTTGGCAAATTGCTGTTGAAGAATTAAAAGACCTTCTTTTAAAAGAGTCTTCTTCAAAAACGAGTTTAATTTGTAGCGTAAACACTGACTTTGAAACTTTGAGTAGAGCCAAAGTTATGGCAAATTCTTTGGGTATTAAAAACTTTGGATACCCTAGGACTTTTGATTTTAATTTAGACTTTTCTAAGAACTATTTATGTAACACCCCGTTAGCTGATATCGAACAATCTGATTTGTGTCTGCTTGTTGGTGTAAACCCCAGATATGAAGCTTCTATGTTGAATCTTAAGTTAAGAAAAAGGCATCGCCAGGGCTTGTATAAAACAACTTCTGTTGGAGTGCCACACAACCAAACTTATGATACTGAAGTTTTAGGAATTTCTCCACAAACTCTTATAAAAATATCAGAGGGACAACATTTTATCTGCAAAGACTTAAGAACGGCGAAAAAGCCTCTTATTCTTTATAGTGCAAGTCTCGCGGAACGCGAAGATTTCTCTGGCCTAAAAAAAGCTTTAAGTGTTATAGAAAATAACCTGGTCGCGAAAGTTTTTGATTGGGATTGTTTATCTTTTTTGAATCAAGAATCTAACCAAGTAAGTGCTTTTGAAATAGGTCTTGGTAAATTTGATTTTTCAAAATTACCAAGTCAAAATCTTTGTATTCTTTTGGGTTCTTTTAGAGAAGAAGAGCTGGAGAAAATAACGAATAAGATTTCTGAGGAAACCACTTTAGTGTTTATAGGAACAAATGGTTGTGAATTTACTGCCAAAGCAGACATTATAATGCCAACTACAACCTTTCTTGAAAAAGAAGGTGTATACATGAACCTCGAAGGAAGAGTTCAGAAAACAAGTAAAGCTACTTCTGGACCGGCTCTAGTTAGAGACCCGTCAAGGATTCTTCAGATTTTGACTAAAAAATTACTACCGTCAGAAAAGATTAAAGAGCTAGATTATAATGCTGTCACTTTAATTGGTAAGTCTTTTGGGGAAATTGACAACAAAAGTTACAAAAAGTCCAATATTTCTCGTTTACCTTTTAGTCCTTTCTTGACTGACTTCTATATTTCAGATTCTTTGTCTAAAAATTCTACTACGATGGCAAAATGTTCTGACGTTTATAGAGCAAGTTTTAAAAACTTCACGTTGTAATACTTGTTTTATCATAAGTCAAAATCTCCATTGCTACGTTAGGTGATTAAAAAATAAAAACGTAGATAATATAAAATAATAATTACAGAACTTAAAAAAATTTGATATTTATGATGTTGAAAAATCTTTCGTACAAGTTAACGACGTTGCTTGTTTTGAGTCCAGTAAGTCTTGCAGACGCTTCTCGTCCATGGCAAATGACTCTTCAAGATCCAGCAACTCCTATCATGGAAGGTATTGTGAATTTCCATAATCACATAATGTTTTTCATTACTGTTATCGTAGTATTCGTTTCTTGGCTTATGGCAAGATGCGTATATCTTTTTGAAGAAACTCAAAATACTAAAGCAGAAAAATGGACGCACTCTACTGTATTAGAAATTGTATGGACGCTAATACCTGCTTTAGTTTTAATGGTAATCGCAGTACCTTCTTTTGCACTACTCTTCTCTATGGATGAAATTATTGACCCGGCAATAACATTAAAAGTTGTTGGGCATCAATGGTATTGGAGTTATGAATATTCAGATTATTGTACCCTAGAAGGTGGGGAAAGTTTGAATTTTGACTCGTATATGATCCCAGAAGAAGATTTAACTGGTGGTGGATTACGATTACTAGAAGTGGATAACAGATTAGTTTTACCTGTTAATACACATATTAGAGTTCTCGTAACTGCAGCTGACGTTCTGCATAGTTGGGCTATCCCTTCTTTTGGAGTTAAGGTTGATGCTTGTCCAGGGCGACTTAATCAAACTTCTATCTTTATAAAAAGGGAAGGGGTTTACTACGGACAATGTAGTGAAATTTGTGGAGTAAATCACGGGTTTATGCCTATTGTTGTTGAAGCAGTTAACTTAGAAAACTACGTTTCTTGGATTGCTGATAAATTAGATGGATTAGAAGTCTAATTTATTGTAAAAGGCTTTTTGCTCTTTTGAGCAGCCTACAAGTATTTGTATAGTTTAGTGCAGTTTACTAAGAACTAAAATCACTAGGGTTTATGATTTCAGTAAGATTAACTACACTTGAATGTAATGAGGTTAAGAAAACTTCAGGGTAAATACCCATATATAAAGTACCTAATATTAGCGGCAGGAAAACAAAAAACTCTCTTCTGTTTATGTCAGAAAAGTGATCGATGTATTGTAATTTTAGATTACCATAAGCAATACGGTTAAATAACCATAAAGAGTAACCCCCACCTAAAACCATACCAGTAGCTCCTAAAAAAGCTCCTGTAGTATTGGCTTTAAAAACACCGGCTAAAATTAAAAATTCCCCAACAAAACTACTTGTCCCTGGTAAAGCGATATTAGCCATAGTGAATAATAAAAATATTGTTATAAATAAAGGCATCGTATGGACGAGACCACTATAATATTTCACCATTCTAGTATGGTGTCTATCATAAACAACTCCGATAACTAGAAAGAGAGCGCTAGAAACAAAACCATGACTGATACTTTGTATGATAGCACCTTCTAACCCCACAGTATTGAAACAAAAAAGCCCCATAACAACTAAATTCATATGGGCTACTGAAGTATAAGCAATAATTCGTTTCAAATCCGTCTGCCTAATGGCAGTTAGCGAAGCATAAATTACTCCGATAATTGACAGAGTATATACTAAAGGAGTGAAGAAATAAGATGCTGCTGGAAAAAGAGGTAAAGAGAAACGTAGAAAGCCATAAGACCCCAGTTTTAATAAGATACCTGCAAGAACTACGGAACCTGCTGTAGGCGCCTCCACGTGTGCTTCAGGAAGCCAAATATGTGCTGGCAGCATTGGAATCTTAGATGCAAGAGAAGCAAAAAAAGAAAGCCATAGAAGTTTTTGCTCTAAACCGTTAAATTCATAGTTCAATAAAGTCTCATAATCCGTAGAACCTACTTGTACATAAATATATATAATACCTAAAAGCATTAGAACAGACCCAAAGAGAGTGTATAAAAAAAACATGTAAGCGGCACGAACTTTTCTTTCTCTCGAACCCCAAACACCTATTATTATATACATAGGTATTAAAACACTTTCAAAAAAAATATAAAATAATAACAAATCAGAAACAGAGAAAACAAGAACAAGTAGAACCTCCATTAATAAAAAAGCAATAAAGTATTCTTTTACATAGATTGTTACACTATACCAACTCGCGAGTAAACATATTGGTATTAATAAAGTAGTTAGTAGTATGAAAAATAAAGAAATCCCGTCAACACCTAAAGTAAAATTGATATTTGATTGAGATAACCACACAATTTCATCAACAAATTGAAGTTTCGGTGTGGAATCATCAAAGAGAATCCACAAAAATAAGGAAACAAAAAATGTGAAAAAAGAAGTCGCGTTACCTACAAAACGAATAAGAAAAATCTGGTGTCTAGGGATGAATAAGATAAAAAGAGACCCTAGCAAAAGAATCCCTAATAAAAGTTTGATCATGTTTACAAAAAAGGATTAACAAAAAGGCTCTTCAAAACGATCCTAGAAAAGTATTTTACAAAGATGTTTTTATTTGTCTTGATGCGAAAGCTGTGGCAACAAGAAGACAAAGAATTCGGTAATCAATAAAAGATAGAGTAAGTTTATCCAGTAGAGAAAGGCATATTAAGACACCAGTACCAATAAAGATAAAAAAAGCGTAATGATAAATGTAACCTGTTTGCAATTCACGCATTAGATTTGCCTTCTTCATAACTACTGTAGAAAATCCCATAGGACCAAAAATCTCTATAAGACCTCTATCAATTGTTTTGTAGGAAGTATGGTATCCGAAAGATAAGAATTTCTGAGTAATGTACTCGTTATACACTTTATCAAAAAACCACTTACGGTTCAGGAAAGTATATATCTTTCGTCCAAATTCAGAAATCTTTAGGGTATACAACGCCTGACTTTGGTAAGAATAAAAAATAACCGCGGATGACGCACCTAATATACTCAAACCTACAGGCAACAACTTCATTGAATGTGGTATAAATTCTGCGTCTATACTATTTAAATTCTTTGGGTGAACAAAGATGGCATTAGACCAAAAATCAGATCCTAGGCCAATTATCATATCCCTCGCAATGAAACCTATGAAAATACTTGGTACAGCAAGTATGGCCAAAGGTAAAGCCATTCTGATAGGAGAATCATGAGCATTTGTTATAATAGGTCTATAACCATTGGGTTCGGATAAAAAAGTCAAAAAAGCTAAACGCATAGAATAAAAAGCTGTGAAAAAAGCAGCAAAAGTACCTAACCAATAAGCAAAATGCCCAGGTATCGTGTATTTTGCATAAGCAACTTCCAAAATAACGTCTTTAGAATAAAATCCTGTCAAAAAAGGCATTCCCATAAGAGACAAAGAACCTATTAACATCATAGCGTAAGTAAAAGGTAGCAATCTTCTAAGACCACCCATTTTTCTCATATCCTGCTCGTCAGAAACTCCATGAATTACGGAACCTGCACTTAAAAAAAGAAGAGCCTTAAAAAATGCATGATTTGCAAGATGAAAAACACCCACGGCGTAATTAGATACACCACAAGCAAACACCATGTACCCTAACTGACTACAAGTTGAATAAGCAATTACCCTTTTCAAATCATTCTGCAATAATCCAGTGGTAGCTGCGAAAAAAGCTGTCATTCCACCAAAAACAGTAATTACCGACAAAGCGCCATTAGCGTATTCTAGTAACGGTGAACTTCTAGCCATTAAAAAAACCCCAGCTGTTACTAAAGTTGCTGCGTGGATTAGAGCAGATACTGGAGTAGGACCTTCCATAGCATCAGGTAACCAAGTATGTAGACCTAACTGTGCGGACTTTCCTACAGCACCTATGAATAACAATATCCCTATAGCATCTAGTAGATTACAGTTTAGAGAAAGAAAACATACTTTTTGGTCGGCAAAAAAAGGAACCATAGCAAAAACGCTACAATACTCAACAGACTGGAAAAATATATATATCATAAAAATCCCCAAAGCAAGTCCAAAATCTCCGATTCGATTCACAATCATAGCTTTTATCGCTGCCTTATTCGCTTGAAGGCGCGTGAACCAAAAATTTATTAGTAAATATGAGGATAACCCAATACCCTCCCATCCTAAGAACATTTGCATATAATTATCTCCAGTAACAAGCACCAACATAAATGCAGTAAACAGAGATAAGTATGCCATGAATCTTGGCAAATGGGGGTCATGCGACATGTACTCCGTAGAATATAAATGGACTAGTGTAGAAATAAAAGTAACTACAACCAGCATAACAACCGTTAAGCTATCAAATAAAAATCCCCAGGGAACATTGAAAAGCTCTGAATCTATCCAAGGGGCTAGCTTTATATAGCAAGGACAACCTGCTAGGGCAACCTCGTAAAAAGCTGTCATTGATAAGATACAACTAAAACCAATACAACTTGTAGTCACAATAGCAGACCCATTTGGTCCCAAGAATCGACCAAAAAACCCACCTATAAAAGACCCAAGAAAAGGTAGAAAAATAATATTTAAATACATTAGACTTGTTAACTGATGATTTTAAGTTAAAACTTTTTGTCGTATAATTTTTAAGGTACTTGTCTTCATTACCTCGTAATTTTTTTGAATTCAGGAGGAGCGGGACTTGAACCCACAGCCTTCGGCTTTGGAAACCACTATTCTACCAAATTGAACTATCCCCCTTTTAAACTTATCTTAAAAGCTACTCCTTTGCACGAAATGACCTTGAAAAAGTTTACAAAAACACCTAAATTTACGTTATTAATGATAACCAACCTTTTGTGAGTTTCTAAACTAAATTGCTCACGCGATTTCTTATTTACAAAAGGAGATTTCAAAACAGTAAAAAGTCTCCTTTTAATAGGCAATCGTACAATCTTCACATATTTGCAATTAGACTCTACAACATTTAGAAGTTTTCTTACAAAAATATCCAATAATTTCCCCTTATGGGAAACTAAATGTAATTTGATAGTCATTATTATTCTGGTAACCAATTAAAACTTATTAAACAAGCGACAGTAAAGAGTAACCACCCAAGTGATAAAGGAAGAAAAGCTTTCCAACCTAAAGACATTAGTTGGTCATACCTATATCTAGGTAATGCAGCACGAGCCCAAATAAAAGCAATTACGAAAATCGATAATTTGATAGAAAACCATACAGGTCCAGGTATCAAATTTAAAGGCATAATATCAAAAAGAGGAAGCCAACCACCTAAAAATAGTATGGTTGTCATACCACTCATTATGAGCATATTAGCGTACTCTCCTAAAAAAAATAAAGCAAACCCCATGGCAGAATACTCTACGTTATACCCAGAAACCAATTCAGCTTCTGCCTCGGGTAAATCAAAGGGATGTCTATTAGTTTCAGCAAGAGCTGAAATAAAAAACATGATAAACATAGGAAATAACGGAATAATAAACCATATTTTTGATTGTGCCAATACTATCGTGGATAAATTAAAAGACCCCGCACAAATAACTACAGTAACTATAATAAAACCGATAGAAACCTCATAAGAAACCATTTGCGCTGCTGATCTTAAAGCTCCGAGGAAAGGGTACTTTGAATTACTAGACCAACCCGCGGTAATAATACCATAAACACTTAAGGAAGAAATAGCAAACAGGTAAAGAATACCCACATTAATATCAGAAACAACAGCACCTTCTCCAAAAGGAATAACAATCCAACCCATTAAACTGAGTACGAAGGTTATTATAGGTGCCAAAACGAAAAGAACTATATTTGCATTACTCGGGAGTATTGTTTCTTTTGCGAAAAGCTTTAAACCATCAGCTAGAGGTTGCAAAAGACCCATAAACCCTACAACATTCGGACCCCTTCTTCTTTGCATAGACCCCATGAACTTTCTTTCCACCAAAGTGAAATAAGCCACAGAAATAAGCAAGGGTATCACAATAATTAAAAGACTTACTATTATAAAACCTAGATGATATAACATAACGAGAATAAAAAAAATTTGACTTTGAGAAACTGTATTCAGATAATAGCTATTCTAGAAAGAGACCGTTCAAAAATCTTTCTTAGAAGAAGCCACGGGTAATTTTAAAAGCCTCCAAAAGAAAGGTTTGTCATTTATAGGAGGGTTTTTAAAACCAAAAACGACCTGAATAGAGGGTAAAAATTGAAAAAAATTAAAAAAAGGTTTGAGAACATTAAAAACTGCAGAAGACTTTATAATAAACTTAAAGTCCGAGTTTCTCTTACTAAAGTAAATTTTTTTAGTAAGATCCAGTTGTGGCATTAAATTGAAAGTTAAAAAATTTAAAAATTGCCAAGCAGAACCTTTGGTTAAAAAAACCTTAGCCCCTAAAGGCTGACCTTTTCTAACTTTTGTTAAGACTACGGAGTCTCTGGAAGTCACTATTTTAGCCTTCTTATCGAAGACCAATTGTAATGCGCTAAGAGTCATAAGAGTGCTTTTAACACTGTTGGGATTATTAGAAACACAACTAATAGATACCCTTTTTACAGAGGGTATCTGATTAACATTACGACATTGGTAAATAGAACCTGCTTCAGACTTTATTATCTGAGTATAAAAACGGTTATAACTTTTCCACATGATAAAAAGAAGTTTCTTTTAAAGAATAGACGGAGCTAAACTAAGAAGTTTTATTGATTTTTTGTGTCGCAACTCATTACATAAAGGAGTTAAGACCCTGGTAGCTAGAGGCTTCATTTGCTTATCAACAATTACAGCGGAGTTTTTAAAAAACTTAAAGACTTGCCCGTCTTTTCTTTTTAACTGAGACCTAGTTTGTACAACTACTGCAAAAACAAGGTCACCCTTCTTTAAGCCCAATTTTTTGTTGCCTTTTTGTCGTAACTCTTGAATGGATGCTCTTATCAAATTACCAAAAACACCATACCTTTTTTTAAACCCTCCCAAAACTTTTATACACCTTAACGTTTTTACACCGGAGTTGTCTACCACATCTACTATGGTTTGTGTTTGTATCATGTTAAAAAACTCTTAAAAAACATAAAAAGAAGTTGCTGAAAGAAAAAATTATTGGAAAAGACGGGATTCGAACCCGTGGTATACAGCATAGTATACGTTGATTTAGCAAACCAATGCTTTAAACCACTCAGCCACTTTTCCTTTCAAATTATATAATAATATCTTTACTTTGATTACTTTTTACCTATCGACCTCTCCAAAAACAATATCTTGGGTACCTATGATAGTAACAACATCTGCAACAAGATGACCCTTACTCATGAAATTTAAAGCTTGAAGATGATTAAACCCTGGAGCTTTGATCTTACAACGATAAGGTTTATTTGACCCATTTGAAATCAAAAAAACTCCGAATTCTCCTTTAGGAGCTTCGGTAGCTACATATGTTTCACCTGCAGGAACAGAAAACCCCTCTGTATGTAATTTAAAATGATGTATCAAAGATTCCATAGAATTTTTAACCTGAGATCTAGAAGGCGCTACAATTTTAGCATCAGAAGACTTAACAGGGCCTTCTGGTATTGTATTTATGCACTGAGAAATTATCCTTAAAGATTGCCTCATTTCTTCAATCCTGATTAAATACCTGTCAAAACAGTCACCATTTGTTCCAACAGGAATATCAAAATCCATAGAGTCATATACGTCATAAGGCTGAGTTTTTCTTAAATCCCAAGAAATACCCGATCCTCTAAGCATAACACCACTGAAACCCCAGCTTTTAGCATCCTTAGCAGAAACAACTCCAATATCAACTAATCTTTGTTTCCAGATTCGGTTACCGGTAAGGAGTTCTTCCATTTCATCAACCCTGGTGCTAAATTGTTCGGTAAATATATAAATATCATCTAATAAACCTAGAGGTAAATCTTGACTAACTCCTCCAGGCCTTATATACGCAGCGTGAAGCCTTGCACCTGAAACTCTTTCATAGAACTCCATTAATTTTTCTCTTTCTTCGAAAGCCCAAAGCATAGGTGTAGTAGCACCCACATCCATGGCATGACATCCAACAGCTAATAAATGGTTTAAAATTCTAGTAATTTCAGCGAACAGTACTCTTATATACTGAGCACGCAACGGTACACGGCAAGAAAGTAATTTCTCTACAGCTAAAGAATATGTTTGTTCTTGCGCCATCATAGAAACATAGTCTAACCTATCAAAATAAGGTAATGCTTGCATATAGGTTTTATACTCTATAAGCTTTTCAGTACCTCTATGCAATAGACCTATATGTGGGTCAGCTCTTTCCACCACCTCCCCATCTAGATCAAGGACTAATCTCAACACACCATGAGCAGCAGGGTGCTGAGGTCCAAAATTTATAGTGAAATTCTTTGCTTTTAAAGAAAGTTCACTTTTTTTTAACGCCATAATAAATAAAACACTTTTTTTCAGTCCTGTATTAATAAAACTAAACAGAATTTTTTAGGGTGAACAACGGGACTTGAACCCGTGTCCTTCAAAGCCACAATCTGATACTCTAACCAACTGAGTTATGCCCACCACAAAGAGAATAAAACTAAAAGATATCACAAAAAATTTATCGGCACCGTCGACACCAAATAGATTTCTTTTTAAAATGAGCTTGAACAGATTTGAACTGTTGACCTTACGCTTATCAGGCGTATGCTCTAACCAACTGAGCTACAAGCTCCCATCCTGCAGATAAAAACTACCCACAAGATTAAAAAGAGTTATCCCCAAACGTTTCTTTTGGTTACGCGTTCTCCTTCAGTAAATGTTACATAAACTATGTAAAAAAAGAATAAAGAAGAAATCGCCGAAATATAAGACCCGTAAGAAGCTATAGCATTCCATCCACTATAAGCATCAGGATAATCAGGAATTCTACGAGGCATTCCAGCAAGACCTAAGAAATGCATCGGGAAGAAAGTAACATTTACTCCCACGAAGAAGGTCCAGAAGTGGATTTGTCCTAAAATTTCTGGATATTGCAATCCGATAATTTTACTTAGCCAAAAATAAAACCCAGCAAAAATAGCAAACACAGCACCCATCGATAAAACATAATGGAAATGTGCCACAACATAATAAGTATCATGTAGTGCAATATCAACACCTGAATTAGCAAGAATAACACCAGTTACTCCACCAACAGTGAATAAATAAATAAAACCTATAGCAAAAAGCATAGGAGTTTTTAAAGAAATAGAACCACCCCACATAGTTGCGATCCAACTGAAAATTTTTATTCCAGTAGGCACAGCAATTATCATGGTAGCCGCAGTGAAGTAAGCACGTGTATCCACGTCTAACCCCACAGTATACATGTGATGCCTAATATACTCACATAAATTTCTAAAATGTGCCGGACTCTATCATCAACTTTTCTTTCATGAAGATTTCTCCTCTAAATATCGAACCAATCTTAACACGCGTTTTAAAACTTTACCCTTCCAAGGAATTTTATTTCTCGTTCGTCTATACCTCATAATTCTTTCTAAACGAACTTTGGAGATGTTTTTATGAGTTCGCAGAGGATATTTTTTTAAATATTTCATTAAACAATCTAAGAAACTCATATCTTGCAAAACATATCTAAAGTAATTGCCACGACCACGGAGAGAGACGAGACCGGATCCGATATCTTTTCTTATCTTATCGAGAATACAAAACTCATCCTTCTGGTCAAGAATAAAATAACAACGTACTCTAAAACCTAATGAATATCTTTCGTCTTTCTGAAAGGATACATGGAAGCAGCCTTCTGCATCCACAAAACCACAAAGCCAGCCAGAAGACAAAAAATTGGTAATTTTTATAGCGGGTTTTAATACAATTTTTTCACCAGGGTCCTTAAAAGTGTTTCTAGAGTCTAACCAAAGCAGGAACCTCTTACGAGTTTTGTTAAGAACTAGGTTGCCATTAAATAAGTGTATTAACCTATCAATGCTTTTCTGGTCAGATACTACATATCTAAAATACTTACCATGTCTTTGCACCTTACCAAAACCTAACTCTGATCGCAGTCGATGCAACACTCGTACTTCTTTTTGTACCAGAGTGAAAAACAATCGTGCTCTCCCTAGCTTAGGTCGACTAACAATAAAAGAACCATCACCCTCTGCAAAACCAATAAACCACTCCAAAAAATGGTGACTTATTTTGACCTTTTGCTCGGGTAAATGCTGTAAAAATAATTCGAACTGAAAAGTTGTTTCGCGTATAGTCTCTGAGGATCCATTAGTCTTTTCGTAATCATTAGAAACAAAAGAAAAAGACCTTAGTGTTTCAAAAAATAATTTTTTTTTCATACGAATTTTATTAAAATGTTTCCTGCGGATTGTCCAATCTCACATTTTTTAACAAAAAAGAGTTTTCATAAAAGCAACTTCTTTGTAATGTGAGCTCTAAGGAGATCCCCGCAAATAGCGAAATTTTTTGTACGTAAGTCACCTTACGCATGGCCCATCATTTAAGCCCATACAATAAATCCAAGAATACCAATACTTAACATAGCATAAACCATTCCTAAATATCCAAAAACTGGCTTTCTAGAGAAGGTTGCAACAATGTGACTAATCATACCAAAACCAGGTAAAATTAAAATATAAACTTCAGGATGACCAAAAAACCAAAATAAGTGTTGGTATAACACAGGATCTCCACCACCAGCGGGGTCGAAGAATGTGGTATTGAAGTTTCTATCAGTAAGCAACATTGTGATAGCACCAGCTAATACAGGTAATGACAATAATAGTAAAAAAGCCGTTATTAACACAGCCCAAACCATTAGAGGTAACCTATGCATTGTCATACCAGGTGCTCTCATATTAAAAATAGTAGTAATAAAGTTAATAGCCCCTAAAATGGAAGAAGCACCAGAAACATGAAGACTAAATATAGCCAAATCAACAGAAGGTCCAGAGTGAGCCTGAACACTACTTAATGGAGGGTATACAGTCCAACCAGTACCTGCCCCAGCTTCAACTAGAGTAGAAGCTAAAAGTAAAAATAAAGATGGTGGCAATAGCCAAAAACTAATATTATTCATTCTGGGGAAAGCCATATCAGGAGCCCCGATTAATAAAGGAACAAACCAATTACCAAAACCTCCTATCATAACAGGCATTACCATGAAGAATATCATCACAAAAGCATGACCGGTAACGATAACATTGTATAAATGATAATTTCCTGCTAAAATTTGATTTCCTGGTTGAGCAAGCTCCATACGAATTAATATGGAAAGAGTAGTCCCCATTACTCCAGCAACGGCACCAAAAATTAAATATAGTGTTCCGATGTCTTTATGGTTTGTAGAAAATAACCAACGGGAAGCCCAAGAATATAATGCGTTATTTGAAACTGCAGATGACATAATAGCAATATATGTATAAATATAAAGTAAGCTTCTAAATATTTTTGATTAACAACGATACTTTTAGCGAATATAATAGAGTTAGACAAACTTTATTATAGCATTTATTAAAAGACGAGTTTTCCTTCTATATATGAAAATTTATAGGTTTTTTTAGTATTTAAAAAAAACCACGCTCTTTCTATATTTTTATACAAAAGTATCAAGAACGCGACCTAGTGAAAAACATAAAAAATTTTTTGTATTGAGGAAAAGTCTCTAATAGCTCAGTAGGTAGAGCAAGTGGCTGTTAACCACTCGGTCGTTGGTTCAAATCCGACTTAGGGAGTATAGATTTGGAGTGTAGCCAAGTGGAAAGGCACCCGTTTTTGGTGCGGGCATTCAAAGGTTCGAACCCTTTCATTCCAGAAGATAAAATTGAGTATATAGCTCAGCAGGTAGAGCATCGGACTTTTAATCCGCAGGTCTTGGGTTCAAACCCCAATATACTCAAGGGCTTAACGTCAATTTTTAGAGTGGCGTATTTAAGTATTAAAAAGCATCAAAGGGATTATAAAAACTACCTTGCAAAAGATAGAATCCTTTGTTCTAAATTAATACTCTCCTTTTATGTGTTGCATTACTGTACAACACAAAGTACCATTTCATACGTAACTAACCAAAGTAAGTTAGGGTTTATAAAAAAGAATATTGTAAAAAAGAAAGAAAAAGCCAAAACCAATGAAATTTCTTTTGATATTGGTTTATAGAAGGCTTTAATAGAAACCTTTTCAAAATAAACTGTTTTTATTAGACGTATGTAATAATATGTGGAAACTACGCTTACTAGAATAATTAGAATAGAATACACATACATAGACGCATTTATCGAAGATGTAAAAACGCAAAATTTAGCATAAAACCCTGCAAGTGGTGGAACCCCAGCCATAGAAAAGATTAAGATTGCTGAACTAAAAGCTAAAACGGGGTTTGTTCTGGATATCATAGCTAAATCTGCTAGTGTTCTGGTACGCTTAACCGAAATATTATTCTCTAAACAGCTAACAACAGACCAAACACCCACACCCATCAACATATACGTAACTATATATATCATAGAGGCATGAAAACCCTCCAAACCTCCGGAAGAAAGCGCAATTAATATGTAACCTACATGCCCTATAGAGCTATACGCTAAAAGACGTTTCAATTTACGTTGCTTTAACGCCATAAAAGAACCCGTCACTACGGAAGATACGGCACAAAAAGATGCCAAGTATTGCCAGTATTGAGGTTGTGAACCAAAGCAGAAGACAAAAAGTCTTAAGAAAATAACAATCAAGGCTATTTTAGGAACAACCGCGAAAAAAATAGTACTATTCAAAGGAGCCCCGTCATAAACATCGGGAGACCAAACATGGAAAGGACTAGCAGCCATTTTGAATAAAAAAGCGCAACTTATAAAGATAATTCCTGTCTGAATTGCTTGATGATTTTCTGCGTCTAAAGAAAAAAGAATGTGCAAATCTTCAAAATTAGTTGTCCCTGTGAAACCATAAATGATCGACATTCCAAAAAGAAGAAGACCAGAAGCAAAGGCACCTAAAATAAAGTATTTTAGTCCTGCCTCGGTCGAATATGCAGACTCTCTATTAAAAGCGGCTAATACATATAAACATAAACTTTGCAATTCTATAGCAAGATAAACCGAAATCAAGTCAAAAGAGCTGCATAAAAGCATTAAACCGAAGACAGCGAGTAATATGAGTAAAAAGTATTCAAAAGAATTCACTTGATAATTACGCACATAAGGAATGCTTATTAATAAACAAACAATAGTGGCACCAATAACAAATAATTTTGCATTCTGCGACAACAAATCACAAATAAAAGTTCCATTAAAAATAACCGAAGAGACTTCCCTAGTGAAAAGAACCAAGATAAAGGTATTCACCAGAGTAAAAATCGTAGCCCAACATGTAGATACATTTATTAGGGGATAATTGTACTCTTTTGAAACACTATAAACAGAACCATATAAAACAAGAGTCAAAATAGCTGTCACCAGAAAAAACTCAGGTAAAAAAAGTTTTAAATCGTTCTCAAATAAATTTATAAACAACATGATAGTTTTTCGATTGGAGAAAGTTTAACGTCTTTCAACGATAAGAAAATAAGTTTTTTTCTTAAACATTTGCCACTATTTTCATTACTGCTAAAAAAGTATAATAAAAAAGGGTTTAACGGAAAGAGGACTTGAACCTCCAACATCCGGATTATGATTCCGACGTTCTACCTATTGAACTATTCCGCTTTATATTATAAAAAAAATAAAAAAGGGTTAACCTCTAAGCATCTGGATACTTTCAACAGCGATACTATTTCTAACTTTATAATAAGCAACTAATATAGCTAAACCTATAGCAGATTCAGCAGCAGCAACAGTAAGAATGAACAGGGCAAACATCTGGCCCATTAGGTCATCCATGTAAACGGAAAACACGACAAAGTTGATATTTACTGCCAATAACATCAACTCTACAGACATAAGGATTATCAAGATGTTCTTTCTGTTAAGAACAATACCCAAGATACCTATTAGAAAAAGCGTCGTGCTTACACCCAAAAAAGTAGTAATATATACCATAACATCAAAAGTGTAAAAAATTAAAACCAGCGGTAATGCGCAAAAACTTTATTCTGATTACCTAATTTGTGAACTTCATTGCGTTTTTTAATCAAATCCCCTTGTTCTTGAGAAGCTTGAATAATTTCCTTCGCCAAAGATTGACTGAGGTTTAAATTTGTTTTCTTAGCAGAATTAACAAGCCAATCAAGGGCTGTTTTCACTTGCTGCTCTTCTTTTAGAAAAAAGGGTATCTTGTAGGAAGCCCCTCTTAGCCTAACATTTCTGAAACCAATCAACGGTTTCACGTTATTAACAGCACTTAATATAATAGACTTAGGAGATACTTTATATTTTTCTCTAAGAATACTAGTTAACTGAAAAACAAGCTGCTCGGCTACTTGCTTTTGACCTTTTTTCATTAAAGCGACAGTCAAAAGTTTAATCATTTTTTGACTCGATAAGTGAGACGACATTCTTTTTTATATGTTTAACTTTGTCCCATATTTAGAACGAGACGTTTTTCTCTTCTCTAGCCCTGTCAAGTCGTAGCAACCCCTCACTAAATGATATTTAACTCCAGGTAAATCTTTGACCCTACCTCCTCGAACTAAAACAGATGAGTACTCTTGAAGATTGTGGCCTTCCCCAGGAATATAGGCACTTACGATTTCTCCATTAGATAATCTAACACGAGCTACTTTTCTTAGCGCAGAATTAGGTTTTTTTGGAGTACGGGTAAAAACCTTTAAGCAAACACCCCTTAATTGGGGGTTCCTCTGCAAAGCTGGGGCAGAACCACCCTTCTTTCTAGTTTTTCTTATGTTTTTACATAACTGATTTACAGTAGGCATGGTTTTTTATTGAAATTTCCTTTTGTTTTCAATTATAATGTAGTAAGTGTTTTTCTTAATTAAGAGTGGATTATTCAGAGTGGTATGATTTGAACATACGACCCCCTATTCCCAAAACAGGTACGCTACCAACTGCGCTACACTCTGAACAAGACGAAAAAGACGGGGCTCGAACCCGCAACCTTCGACGTGACAGGCCAACGCTCTAACCAAATTGAGCCACTTTTCCCTCTATACATTAAAATTTCGCATTTTTTTGCTCTCTTTGGAAACTGTTTATTTTTATCGAAATAAGTATATCTCTTCAATTGAAAAAAGGCTCTCTAAAAACCAACTCAAAACATTCTTCTAAGAAAAACTGCAACCCTTGTTTTTCAGGATTTTTAAAGCAACTCAGCAAACTTTCAGTAGAATGACTTCGATGTGAGGCTGAAAACAAAAAAGCATAGCTTAAAAAGGGAGTTCGTATCTGTTTTTTACTAATAAAAAATTTAGATTTTCGTTTAAATAAAATTAAAGGGGTTCTTTAAAAAAATTATAACGTAGAAAAAAAAGTGAAAAATTTTGTTTGTGTAAAGAAACGTGTTAGGGGGTGGAGTCCCGGGACTCCACCCCCTAACACGTTAAAAAAGGACGAAAAATCGATTCGTGTTTTGCAAAATTCAAACCCCCAAAAAACAAGAAAAAGTTTAGATTTTAAAGGAAACAGTTTTAGAGAGGTGGAGACCTTAGGGTCTCCACCTCTCTAAAACCAATAGAAAAAATAGAGAATTGGTGTTTTAGATGAGCGAAAAATAATACTTTTTTTTAAGAAATTCTCAAAAAAATCGCTTTCCTCGCAGACTTAGCGGTGATTTTGTTCACTTTGTAACCTCTATAAAAACGCAAAAAGTTTCGATTAGGAGAAGAAGCGTAGCTTCTTCGACTATAGTAGAGTAATGATGTAAGTGGTTAATGTAAATGATATACGTAGAGTAATGATATAAGTAATTAATATAGAGTAATAAACTCCACAGTGTACTAGTATCATTGGTAGTGTGCATGTGTTACCACATACTATTAAAAATAATAAGAGTGAATGACTAATATGACATTGGTGGTGGGTGTTGATGTGCGTACAAACGTGCATCAATACATATCACCAATGTTAAGTGTAGTAGAGGCATGTATTAATGTACGTACAGACGTGCATTAATACATGCCTTTACTACTGATATTGTTAATGGTGTGTGCATGTAATATAACGCACCATTAAAAGTAATAAAAGTAGATGATGGTTATTGATGTTTTTAGTATTAGTTTATAAATACGATCGGAAAGTTAAAATAGAAAGATGGCACAAAAAGTACAGAAACCTTTTTTAAAATGGGTCGGTGGAAAGACACAGATTATTGAGAGTATTATTTCAAAAGTACCTGCAGAAATGAATAATTACCATGATATTTTTTTGGGGGGTGGTAGTGTATTGTTTGCCATCTTATCTTTGCATAAACAAAACAAAATAATAATTAGAAATAAGGTTTATGCCTATGATGTCAATAAAGTTCTTATCGGTGTATTTAGGCATGTCCAAGAGAATAAGGACGAGCTATATAAAAATCTCAATTTTTATATTAAGGAATACGATAGTATAAAAGGCTCTATTATTAACAGGTCACCAACCTCTATTGAAGAAGCAAAGACATCAAAGGAGAGTTATTATTATTGGGTACGAAATAAATACAACTGTATAGATAAAAGCACGGTTGAGTGCTCTGCTTTATTTATGTTCATTAATAAAACATGTTTTAGAGGTATGTATCGCGAAGGGCCTAATGGGTATAACGTACCTTACGGTCATTATAAGAAAACGCCTAGAATAATATCAAAGACAGAACTGGATTATATTAGTGATTTAATTAAAGATGTTGAATTCGTTAATAGTGATTATTCTCATTCAATTAAAAAAATTAAGAAAGGTGATTTCGTTTATTTAGATCCGCCCTATGCCCCTAAAAATAGCAATTCTTTTATAGGTTATGTGGCTGATGGTTTTAGTTTAGAAATGCACAAAACTCTTTTTAGTGAAATTAAAAAATTAGGCAAAATAAGATTTGTAATGAGTAATGCAAAAGTAGATTTGGTAACTGAGAATTTTAGAGAATATTTTTGCGAGGACATCGCAGTAAAGAGAGCAATAAACTCTAAAAACCCAGGTTTACTTACAACCGAAGTCCTTATTTATAATTAAAATCAGATACTAAATCACTAAACAAAATATACCAAATATCCCACGATTGTGCTAATTCTAGAGCTTGTTTAGTTTTTTCAGTAACGTTTTTCCCAAAATATTTTATTTTTACCTTTCTTTTATTTTAATCTTTAAGTTCGTGTAAAAACGAGAAACTTTTTATGCTGAAAGTCTGCTTAAAAAATCTTGAAAAACGTGGGTTGTTGTTTTTCTTAACAAAATCCCCTTACGAATTTTTTGAAGTGGTTTTTAGATAGCTTTTTTTCGATTAAAGACTTTTATTAATGGTGCATGTACTATCACACACTATTAAAAGTAATAAGAGTAGATAATGATAGTGTTGTTACGTTGATATAATAGTAAAATTATAATAATAAGTATCTAATGATGTTGAAAACTGATAAATTGCACCAATGGAGTGCTAAATCCATAAAAGTTTTGTTTGCGTCTGCCAATAAGAGCATAGGTAATGGTGAAGACAAATTAGCAAAAGGTTCTCAGTGCTCTGTGGAAGGAAATAATTATGAAAAAAAATTCATAATGTGATTAAGCATTGTAATATTAATGATAAACCATTTAATACACAAAAAGAAGATGAATTAGCCGGGTCTTCGAGTAAAAATGACATTGAATGTAATTTTATTGCAGAAAAGGATATTGGTATTGAGGTAAAAAAATACAATACACCAGATTGGATGCAGTGTAGTATAAAATATAACAAAGAAACTAAAAGTTGGGAAGCAACAAAAAAAGGTAAAAATCCTGTTGAATGTAGAAAAATGTTCAATAAATTAATAAATGGGATAAATTTATATGATGGAGAAATACCCCCATTCGTGGAAAAATCGATAACACATGAAGAATGGATTAAACTAAAAACGGAAACAAAAAAGTGGGATGATATATATATTGATATTCCTTCTGATTGTATATCCAAATTATATCGTTCCAAGAATTGTAGTTATATACAAATTAGCAATGGATATGGATTATATCATTTAGGGAATGATATATGTAATTTTGACGTTCCTTTACTTGACATAGAACAACGACTTAGAATACGAACTAAAATACATACACGAAAGAACAAAAAAGGGTTTTGTAACATATCAGTAACTGCTGTTTGCCAACCTAAAGATATAACTAAACTTAATCAATCTAATTATTCGCTAGATGACGAAAAGAAACTACCAGTATCTCTAATTTATAAATCTTAATTTTAGCCAATTACAACAATTTCTGAAGATTTCTTAGTTTTATTCATTCCATAATTCCAACTTGTTTCAATAATTTTAAAATCTTTATATAAATTTTTTATATACTCACAATTATTATAGGTCATAAACCATTTTTGCTTTGTTGATAAACATTTATATAATTTATCATGGTCAAAAGTATCATGCATATCTCCATTATTTCCATATAAAGTAGATGCTTTTTCTAAATAATAAGGCGGGTCTAGAAATATCAAATTTTTTGTATCTTGATTAGTATTAATAAAATCTTCAAAATCAAGATTATAAATATTAAACTTTCTTAGGTCTAATTTTTTTATTCTTTCAATTGAGGATTTTGTAAATCTTTTTTTAGAAGCTTCTAATGAAAACCCTCCAGATAATGTTGCACCACTAAAGGAACAGCGGTTTATTATAAAATACATAATACTTTGATTCATTTCATTTTTTTCTTCCATTATTTGTTTTCTTAAACAAGTAAAATCATCTTTATCTATCATATCTATTTTTTTAGTAAGTTCAGCACATAAGTTTTCTTTGTTATTTTTGCTAATATTCCAAAAATTATAAAGAGGTGTAAATTTATCATTAGCAATAATATTTAACTGATAATTATTTTGAATATGAAATTCAAAAGAACCACCACCAAAGAAAGGTGATATTAAATTATCAAAATCACTTATATCAAAATGTTCTTTCATAATAGTTTCTAATTTTTTACATGCTCGTGTTTTTCCTCCTGGATATCTTAAAGGTGATTTATTACTTATAGGGTTCATTAGTGATGTTTTTACAATTACTTCTTCATTTTCAACAATCCTTTTATTATTATTTAATTCTTCTGATTTTTCTTCAACTGCCTTAATTTTATCAGCATTATTTTCACAAGGCGTTTTGCGTCTATTATGAGAATCATAGTGAGATTTTTGAGAAAATCCTTTTCCACGTCGTTCGCAGCTATATTTAACCATCTTCGTTATATGTTGTTAATATATTTTAATTTTAAATCAACTTTATAAATTAACAATTCCTGTTAATTCCTAAATATTAGAAAGCCGGCGTTTTAAATGTTCAAAGGTGTAAATAAAAATTTAGAAAAATTTAAAGATAAAAAAATGGATGGTGGGGCATTTTATCGTAGTTAAAATAGTGAATATACTGACGATAATATAAAAGATACGGGAGGCATGTCTTTACAAGAGATGTTAAATTCTTGTGTTCGTAAAGAAGCCATTGACAAGACATTAGTCACAGTTTACGAGAATAGGGGTCGGATAATTGTCAAAGATTATAGCAAACTCTCCTGTACCCGCATTACCACAGGGGCTCCTAGAATAAATTACAGCTGGTCATCTAATTTGTTTATCAAGTTTGCTAAAATGAATGAAAATTTAGGTGGTACAGCATTGCCTATTTGCCTATACATAGAAGAAATAGAACCTTTGAATATAAAATCATCCGGAAAGGTTTGTATTCTAGCGTATTCTCTGACAGTCATCCTCCTTTTTCCACTAGGATGAACATTAATAACTGGACCGCCGCTACTGCTCCCTCGTCCGGTTATAGTAGGTGATACATTATTCCATTTTAACTTTCTACTACCCATATACCCATTAATTTTAACTTTATATTTCGTACCGATATGTTGTATCTTTTCATCATAATCTATGGGTAAATCGCCGATAGCATCTCGCAAGGTTTTTGTAATATTTTGTTCTTCTTTTGGCCAATTAAATATGATATTTGTAGCTATATCATTACGAATACCTATGAAAATCACCCTTTCTCTATTTTGAGGTATGTCGTACCACTTCATTTTAAATAATTTCGTATGGACATTATATCCACATTGTTTCAAATCTGAAACAATTGTTTTAAAAACCTTACCTTTTCTATTTTTTTTGTCCTCTTTATTTTCATATCCACCTAAACTTAGTATTCCTTTTACGTTTTCGAGTATGAAATATTTCGGTTTCTTCTGTTTTAATATTCGTACTAATTCCAAATAAAGTTTATTACGACTATCAGATTCTTTTCTGTATAAATTAGCAACAGAAAACCCTTGACAAGGAAATCCACCTGTTAGTATATCGCAATCAGGTATCGTAGCAATTCTTGCAATATCGGAACATACAGGCTCATGTTTATAATATGTTTTATATGTGTCACAAGAGTCTTGATCAAAATCATTCACATATATGACCTCAAAAGCTTTAGATTGTTTATGAAAAGCAAAATCTAATCCTCCACAACCGGCAAACATAGATACAACCCTTAATTTTTTAATATCGTTTTGTCTAGTCATATCTGCACCAATAAAATTATTAATTTTCTTTCGTTTAATATATTCCTTAGACTACTCACAAAAATTAAAATTTAAATGTCTTTGCTTCTTTTTTAGTAGACCAAGGACGCTGAACGTCTTCAGTATACTTTGTATTTTTCTTCTATAAACAAAAGTTTATAGTTTATTTTTTTACTTTTTGCAAATCTTTTAACGTTCGAAGGTTGTGGAGTAATTTTACCTATTTAATTAAGTGCAACCCACTAAAAAAAAACGTTTTTTTATTATATTAAGGATAGATACTTTTGGGATGTTTAAAATGTTTAGGTAGCTCAGTAGGTAGAGCAAAGGACTGAAAATCCTTGTGTCAATGGTTCGACCCCATTTCTAGACAATTTTTTTTATTGCACCTTTGTTGTGCGCCTTTTGTTTATTTTTTGCAATTATCACTATGATTTTACAAGCAGCTAAATTAATTGGAGCAGGATTATCTACTATCGGTTTAGTAGGAGCAGGAGTTGGTATTGGGTCTGTTTTCGCGGCTTTAATCCTAGGTATCTCTAGAAACCCATCTCTAAAGGATGAACTTTTCAGAGTAGCTATTTTAGGATTCGCTTTAACTGAAGCTATCGCGTTATTCGCACTTATGATGGGTTTCTTAATTCTATTCGCTCTTTAATCTTTTTTTCATGGAGACTGTGTGTAGTTTTTTCTATTTAGGTACACGTTAATAATTTTGTTAATTTACGTCGGTTCAAATCCGGTGACAGTCGTTTGTTTGTTTTTACACTTTTTTTTTTTTACATGAGCAGCAATCAAATAATCAATTTTGCGTCTGCATTGTCAAACGCACAAAAGTCGCTTAAAAATTCCTTTTTCTGGCCTCGTACTAAGGTTATATTGGAAATTTTGAGAATCTTAAGAAAAGAGGGTTTTGTGAGCCACTTTAAGTCATGTAGGTTCCGTGGCAAAGAATCTTTCGAAATTTTTTTAAAGCATAGCGATGACTCAGAAACTTCTAACAGTTTTAAATTAGTCTCTAAACCAAGTTTGGAAAAATATTTTTCCAAAAACGATGTCTGGAAGTTTTCTACGAATGTTGGTATTTTTATATTAAGCACTCCTTTTGGAATTCTTTCTGACCGTGAGGCTAAGCAGTTATGCACTGGGGGTAAGGTCTTACTATATGTTAGTTAAAAATGATTCCTGTTATTGAAAAGATTAGTGTCCCGGAAAAAGTTTCTGTGTTGGTTAAGAACAATGTTGTTACTTTTTCATGTTTGGGTACGGAAACTCAAGTAAAGATCCCGTATCCTTTTGAAGTTTCTCTAAGTGATGAAAGAAAATTTATTTTTATCACAACATCTAGTTTAGAGAGTTCAAAAAAAAGAATTGCTAGAAAACTCACACCTATGTATTGCACGTTAAAGTCTAAAGTTTTAGCAGCGATCTCGGGAGCGTTTTCTGGTTTTACTAAGGAACTAGAAATTGTAGGGGTTGGTTATAAAGCTGAACTTATAACGGAGCGTGAACTTCTCTTAAAGCTAGGTTTTAGTCATGATGTCCGAGTAAGTATACCTGAAAACATAGAAGTAGTATGCCCCAAGGAAACTCATATTATTTTGAAAAGTTCCTGCAATGAATCATTAGGTTCTTTCGTGGCTTTTCTGAGGAATAGTAAAACTTTGGACGTTTACAAGAATAAAGGAGTTCTAGTAAAAGGTGAATTCTTAGAAAAGAAAAAATTTAAAAAGAAGTAATAATTATTTTTTATGGTAAAAGTCCGTCAAAAGTTTTTTGAAAACATTTTATTAGAAGAACTTTTATCTTCAGAAGGTTTCTTGGGTAGTAGTTCATTAGAAAACCTGAAGGATAAGAAAGGTTTCTTTTTGGGTCTTCGTAAAGGTTTTTCCGTATTCGATTTGGAAAAATCTTTAACGACATATTTCAATGCGATTAATTTGGTTAAAGCTTTTAATGAATCCTCTCTTCAAATTCTTTTTATAGGGTGCCCTTCTTATCTTGAAAAAACTTTGGAAGAAGAGTTTATTAATTCTAGGCATCTTTTTGTAAGGGGTGATTCTTGGGTTTTGGGCTCTCTAACTAACTTTAGTCAGTCAAATTTGTCTCCGAGTTTGATAGTTACTTTTAAGGAATCCGGAGTTTTTCAGAGCAAAGAATGTTTTAAGGAAGAAATTCCTTTGATTTCTTTTGTTGATGACACCAGCAATCTCAATTTTGTGGATTATCCGATATTAGTTAATCTTAAGTCGAAAGGGGCTTCCCTAATGTACCATAATCTTATAAAGCAAGCAATTTCTAAATCAGATGTCTAATACTAAATACAAGCCTCGATTAAAAAGAGGTATTTTAGGTAATAAGTGTTTTGTTTTGTCGTCAAAAAACTTAAAGAATCTAAAAAAGCGTAAATGGAAGTCTTTTACGAAGAGTTTTTCTAATATACGTTCGTCTGAGCCTTTGGTAAGGAATGACGTCCATCTTGTTCAAAATAAAACTTTTGACTTAAGAAAAAATTACAAGAAAGCTCTTCAGAGTAAGCAACAAACTTCGGCATTTTTAAGTACTTTTAATAAAAACCATGTCCGAAAAATATTCTCCCCTAAGTTAGGGGTAAAAGCTGCATGCGACTCTATTGAGATGCGTTTAGACATGGTTTTGTTACGCTCTAACCTCTCTAAAACTTTGCATCAAGCACGTTGGTGCATTGCAAGTGGTTTTGTTTCTGTTAATAAGATTGGTGTACGAACACTGTCTTATCAATTAAAAGTGGGTGACCTTGTTCAAATTAGCTATAGGGAGAAAAGGGTATTCGAAGAGTCTGTTTTTAATCTTCCTTCTGATTATTTAGAGGTTAATTATAATACATTATCTGTCATTGTAGTAGATAAACCAAGTAGCAAGAATGAAAAAGAGTTATCTAAACTTTATAGTTTCTTTTTTGGTTTGGAAGATATAAAGAATTTTAACAAAACGAACTAAGCTTGGGCAATTAACTCAACGGCTAGAGTATCTCGCTTACAACGAGAAGGTTAGTGGTTCGAATCCGCTATTGCCTATTGCTCGTTTGGTGGAATTGGTAGACACGACAGACTTAAAA
>CERR01012016.1_pt1 | contig 36294 bp, 29 predicted proteins | sample 530841 | NCBI WGS metagenome assembly CERR01 (sample SAMEA2621021, study PRJEB7988) | marine metagenome | biome: marine biome (ENVO:00000447); feature: surface water layer (ENVO:00002042); material: "saline water (ENVO:00002010), including plankton (ENVO:xxxxxxxx)" | depth 5 m | reverse complement strand
CGAATTAAATAGCCTTGATATTCAAGAAATTTTAAGTTTATTACCACACCGCTACCCGATGCTTTTAATTGATCGTGTAATTGACTTTACGCCTGGCGAGTCACTGCATGCGATTAAAAATGTATCGGTTAACGAGCCTATTTTTACTGGCCACTTTCCAAATCAGCCAATTTTCCCTGGTGTGCTAATATTAGAAGCCATGGCGCAAGCCACCGGTTTATTAGGATTTAAAACAGTAGAAAACCGTAGCGATAACGAGCTTTACTTATTTGCTGCAGTCGATAACGCACGTTTTAAACAGCCAGTTATACCGGGCGATACACTGCATTTGCATGTAGAGTTTTTAAAAGAGCGTCGCAATATATGGAAATTTGCCGCTGAAGCAAGAGTCGACGGCAAGGTTGTATGTAGTGCCGAAATTATGTGTGCGAGAAGAGAGTTTTAATAGTGATCCATTCTACAGCAATAATCGAACCTGGCGCTAAACTAGGCAACAATGTCTCAGTTGGTCCATATAGCTATATTGGCAATGATGTTGTGATCGGTGATGACTGTATTATTGAGTCTCACGTTGTTATTAAAGGGCCATCTACTATTGGCTCTGGCAATCATATTTTTCAATTTGCGTCAGTAGGCGAAGCCTGCCAAGACAAAAAATATAACAACGAACCAACCACTCTTATTATGGGCGATAACAACGTTATACGTGAGTGTGCAACCATTCACCGTGGTACTATTCAAGACCAAGGTGTTACTAAAATTGGTAGCAATAACTTATTTATGGCGTATACCCACGTTGCTCACGATGCCGTAATTGGTAATAACGTTATATTTGCTAATAACGCAAGCGTTGCAGGCCACGTGCATGTAGGCGATTGGGTTATTTTAGGTGGTAACTCAGGTGTGCATCAATTTTGTAAAATTGGTGATCACGCATTTATTGGCATGTACTCAGGTGTTAATAAAGACGTACCGCCATTTGTAACCACCATTGGTATGCCAGCAGGCCCTGCTGCGACCAATAAAGAAGGTATGAAGCGTCGTGGCTTTGAAAGCGACGAAATTATGGCCGTACGCCGTGCTTATAAAGCGTTTTATCGTAAGAGCTTAAGTGTGGACGAAGCAATTGCCTCACTAAGTGAAGATGCCGCTAAGTATCCTGCAGTACAAACCATGATTGATTTTGTGAAAAGCTCTGAGCGCGGTATCGTAAGATAAGCGCTTTATGCTTTTAAAAAAACCACCTAAGAGTAATCGCCGGTGGTTTTTTATTGCCTATAAAATATTTTAATTCAGTACACACTCAGCCACGTAAGGTTAACCTTTGCGCGAATTTTTATAATTAAAGCGCATCTATGTCTTTTACTAAGTTAATTTTTACCCTCAGTTTTTTATCAATTTTAGCTGCGTGTAGCAGCCAACCTATAGTTACCTCTGCTAATGGCGAGCGTACTCAGTTAGGTAAAGCCTCTTATTACGCTAATAAATACCATGGTCGCACAACAGCAAACGGCGAAACATTTAGCCAAAACGCATCCACTGCTGCGCATTTAGAATTACCCTTTGGTACAAAAGTGAAAGTTACAAACTTGGCAAATAACAAATCGGTGATCGTGAGAATAAACGATAGAGGCCCGTACGTTAGAGGGCGGGTTATTGATTTATCGTTAGGTATGTTTAAAAAAATTGCCGACCCTAAAGTCGGCGTTATAGATGTATCAATCAGCGTTTTAAATGATTAACTTGATCTCTGGATAATATATCTATCTCAAGCAGCTATTTTTAGCGCTAACTGCGTTGAATTTTCTTGCAATAGGCTAGCTATTGACGCGTAAATTCGCCTTGTTTCCACTTAAAATTTCTAGCTAGAGAAAAGCAGGATTAAGTTTCATTAATATTCGGTTGGTTAGTAAATCTCTTAACCAGAGTTCAAGTTATTTAAAACCGAGTAGTTAAGGCAACATAATCGGTATATGTTTCGCTAAGCTCTTTATGAGTGCCTTGCGCTACAAGGCTGCCATTTTCTAGCCAAATAATGTTATCCATTTGCGCTAAAAGAGCAGGGTCGTGGGTAATGGTAAGTACGCTTGCATTACTCATTACCTGCATAATAGCGCTCATTACTGTTTGCTTAGATTGGTTATCAAGCCCTTCAGTAGGCTCATCAAGGACTAAAATGGCAGGGTTTTGTAATAAAGCTTGCGCAATGGCTATGCGCCTTGATTGGCCTTGAGATACACTTCTCCCCCCTGTGCCTAAACGGGTTTTTAAACCATCTTGTAGCTCATTAAACCAAGGTTTGAGCTGTGCAAGGTTAATGGCTTCAAGCATTTCTTCTTTTGTGGCGCTTGGCTTTGCATAGCGTAAGTTTTCACTTAATGTGCCATCAAAAATATGATGCTGCTGCGCGAGTATATTAATAATGCTTGCGCGGGTGTTGCTGCTTAGTGCGTGGAGTTCTTCTGCGTTATTTTCATCGCTTAGCCTAATACTGCCTTGCTGCACAGGCCATAAACCGGTGAGTAAATTAACCAAGGTGCTTTTACCACTGCCGCTTCTGCCTACAATCGCTACTTTTTGCTGTGCTTTAAGGGTAAAGCTGATATTAGCTAAAGCACTGTGCTCTTGGTATTTATAGCCAATGTTATTAAGCGCCAAAGTTGTATTGTTTTTATCAAACTGCATCTCAACTAACTCAGCGCTATTAGCTTCTTGCGCTGTGACTTTATCTTCCAGTGTAAATAGTCGCTCAGCGGCTTTGAGTACAGTGGGCAGCTCTATAAATGCATTAGGCAACAGTAATACAGTTTCAAAGCTTGCTAATACAAATAGGCTTAACATAGCAAGCTCAACATTGACCATAGCGCCGCTGTAAACCAAAGGCACAATAGTGACTATGGCGCCAAGCATAGCTAGCTGCACAACCAGCAAACTTAAACCGTCGCTATTTGCGAGTGCTTTATGGCGACTATAAAGTTGTTGGTTATATTGCTCGTTTAGCTCATTACATTTTGAAATTTGCCCAGCACGTGCCTGATAAATACTCAGCTCTCTAAGGCCGGTTAGGGTGTCAGAAAGCTCTGCTCTAAGTTGTGCACTGAGCTGTGTTTCTTTATAGCTATTTTTATTTAATTTAGCACTTAACAGCGCAGGTAAAACAACACCAATTAATAAAATGCCAGTAAAACAAATAAGCGCAACATTGGCGTTATAAGCCGCCATAAACACCATAATTATGGGCACACTCAACAGCGCTACCAGCATAGGTAGTAATATGTTTAAGTAAAACTTATCAAGCGCATCCACATCATTTTGTAAGCGGTTAACTAAATCGGCGCTGCGGCTCATTGCTAAATCTACATTGTTTAGCTTACTTAGCGTGGCAAACATATTAACGCGTATTTCACTAAGCAATAAAAACGTCGCGTTATGTGTTACTAAGCGCTCACCATAGCGTGATGCAGTTCGTACAATCGCTAAAAATCGAATGGTTCCTGCAGGTGTAAAATAATTCATTTGTACGCCAGCGATACCCGCTGCCGCCATTGAGGCTAAAAACCACCCCGATATAGCTAATAAGCCCACGTTTGCAAGTACAGTTAATGTGGCTAAAAAAGTACCCAGTAGCATGGCTTTATAATGCGGGCGGCAAAGCTTTAATAGCCTAATAAAATTAGTCATTGTTTGCTCCTTGCGCTTGTAAATTAAGGAGTGATTTAAATGCGCCTTGTTGCTGCTCAAGTTGGCTGTAAGTACCTTGCTGTGCTATTTCGCCATTTTGCATAACAAGAATATTGCTTGCGTTTTTCACTGTATTTAGGCGGTGGGCAATGACCAACACTAAGTGGTTTTTAGCGTAATTATTTATAGCCTGCTGAATAAGCTGCTCGGTTTGGCTATCAAGGTGGGCTGTCGGTTCGTCAAGCACTAAAATAGGTGCTTGTTTTAAAAACGCCCGTGCAAGGGCTATACGCTGCTTTTGACCGCCAGAGAGTCCTTCACCTTGCTCACCTATCAGGGTGTCGAACCCATTCTCTAACGTGTTTATAAAATCTAAGGCGCCCGCTTGGTGTGCCGCTTGCTCAAGCTCTAGTTGCGTAGCGGCTGGCTTAGCTATTTTTATGTTATCGCTAATGCTTTGATAAAAAAGCGTTGGGGTTTGGGGGATCCACGCAATTGCGTTTTGTAATGTACTCATGCTTGTAGCATCAAGTGGTTTATTATTAATGCTTATTTGTTCAATTACCTGCGGATGAAACCCTAATAAACAATCAAATAAAGTACTTTTACCTGAGCCACTAGCACCTACTACTGCCACTAGCCCTTTAGCGGGTAGCGTAAGGTTTATATTTTTTATGCCTTCGTTACTGTTTGGGTAGGTAAAGTTTAAGTTGTTTATGTTTATTGAGCTTATATGCTCCTCAAACTTTGTTTCATGTTGCTGTGATTGCTCAGGAAGTGGGGCATTTAAAATAGTAACCATATCGACCGCAGCGCTTATGCCTTGCAAGCGGGCATGGTAGTGGCTGCCTAGTTGGCGCAGGGGTAAGTAAAATTCTGGGGCAAGTAGTAAAACAACAAAGCCGGTTGCAAAATCAAGCGTGCCAAAAAACAGTCTAAAACCAATGATTACAGCCACCAGCGCCACACTAATTGTGGCTAAAAATTCCAGCGCAAATGATGATAAAAAGGCAATTTTTAAAACTCCGAGTGTAGTGTGCCTAAAGTCATCAGAAATTTTGGCTATTTGTTTTAGCTCTTTTTGCGTTGCGTTAAACAATTTAAGTTGTGTTAAACCTTGTACGCGGTCAAAAAAGTAATTACCTAGTACGGCCAGTTGCTGCCATCTTTTTTGATTTAACGCCTCGGCCTTTGAGCCCACCAAAATCATAAAAAACGGAATAAGCGGAGCGGTTAATAAAAATATTAAGCCTGCTTTATAGTCGGTTGGAAAAATAACCACCAATATTGCCAGCGGAATAAGCGCGCTATAAGCAACGCCAGGCAAGTATTTAGCGTAGTAGTCGTGCAGTGCTTCAACGCCATCGTGCACGGTGTTAAGCGTGGCTCCTTGGCCGTGTTGTTCAATATAACTTGGGCCAAGTTGCGTTAATTTGGTTAATAAGGTTTGGCGCATAGCCGACTTTATTTTAAGTGCCGCATAAGCACTGAGCCTTTCACTGATAGCTAAAAACAGGGCTCTGAGTAAAATAATACCCGCAAGTGGCCAAAGTAAATGGGTTACTTGGTTAAGGCTTGCGCCTTCAAACATCACATTATGAATAGTTTGTGCCAGTAAATAGGCGCCTGCAATCATTAAAATAGCGTTAAATGTGCCCAGTGCAATACTTAACTTTAACCATGCACCCGCAGGCTTACTTTGCCGTTTTAAAAAAGCGCGCAGAGATTGCTGCTGCGCGCGATTTGGTCGGGGATTAGTCGTCATCTTTTGTGTTGTTAGCTTCGTTTAGTAAATCGTGCATCGGTTGTTCATCATCAGCTATGCTGTTTTTATTTTGATGAAACTCGTACCACATTACATTTATAACACCTAAGGTACAGGCTAAAAGTACACCTAAAATCCAAGCGAAATACCACATAATTTAGTCTCCTTAGTAGCTACCGTGTGTGTTATTTTCAATTTCGTCTACCGTTACTCTGCGCCACATTTTTACGTAACACCAGGTGGTGTAGGCCAAAATTAACGGAATAAATATAACAACAGCAACAAACATAATATTAAGCGTTCTGTGGCTCGACACCGCATCCCAAATAGTTAAGCTAATATCTGGGTTATTAACAGATGGCATAATAAATGGGAACAGCGACACACCCGCCGTCATAATAACGCCAATTAACATAATACTGGTTGAAATAAGCCCAAGCGCTGGCTTGTTTAGTTTAGAGAACAGTAAAGCACTGAGTGCCATAACAAAGCCTAAAATAGGGAAGGTCATTGTCCATGGACGCTCGCTGTAATTATTAAGCCACGCACCTTGCGCTGTGCTTACAACTTTTGCCAACGGATCTGCATGACTTTGCGTATCTGGCATAGAAACAATTTGGTAGCCATTTATGTTTGCTACCCAAAAACCCGCAGCCGCAAACAGTACAATAAATACCACTAATGCGTAGCGGCCATATTGCGCTGAGCGCTCTGCAACGGCATCTGCTGTGCGCAGTTGTAACCACATGCCTGCATGGGCAATTAACATGGTGATACTAATTAAACCTGTCAGTAGGCCAAATGGGTTGAGTAAGCCAAAAAACGAGCCTTGGTAACTTACACGCAGTAAGTTATCAATATTAAACGGTACACCTAAAAATAAGTTACCAAATGCCACACCAAATACTAAAGCCGGAATGGCGCTGCCTGCAAATAAGCCCCAATCCCAGTTATTACGCCAGCGTTTAGAGTCTATTTTTGAGCGGTAATCAAAACCTAAAGGTCTAAAAAATAACGCAAACAAGACCAGCATCATGGCAAAGTAAAAGCCCGAAAATGCAGCGGCATACACCATAGGCCACGCTGCAAATAAAGCGCCGCCTGCGGTAATAAACCATACTTGGTTACCGTCCCAGTGGGCGCCAATGGTGTTGATTACCGTGCGGCGCTCTGAGTCTGTTTTACCAACTAGGCGAAGCAGCATCGCTACGCCCATATCCATGCCATCGGTAATTGCAAAGCCTATTAGCAGTACGCCAATGAGCAACCACCACAGCATTTTTAATGTTTCATAATCAAAAATCATAATTGCTCTCCTGCGTCTTTATCTGCTTTGTTTGGTAACTCAAAGTGATACTTACCTGTATGTAACGAGCTTGGGCCTTGTTTAATAAAGCGCACCATTAACCAACCTTCTACAATGGCAAGGCCAGTGTAAAAAATAATAAACCCAGTTAAGCTAATCAAAATATCGTTTACCGTCAGTGACGAGGTGGCTAAAAAGGTCGGTAATATTTCTGATATAGCCCAAGGCTGGCGACCATATTCAGCAACGATCCAACCAAATTCTATTGCAATCCATGGTAGTGGAATACTTAATACTGCAGCCCACAGTAGCCAACGTTTTTGCTCAATAATACGGTGTGCGTTGTAATAAAATGCCAATACAAACACGGCCAGCATAGCTACACCACAGGCCACCATTATCCTAAATGACCAAAACATAGGCCCCACTTTAGGGAACGAGTCTTTAACTGCCATTTGAATGTGCTCTTCTGTGGCATCTACCACATTGGGGGTATAGCGCTTAAGCAGCAAGCCATAACCTAAATCGGCTTTAAGAGAATCAAATTTAGCTATGTTTTCTTCGCTGTCATCGCCATTTCTTAGCTTTTGGAGGTATTCGTACGCTATCATGCCGTTACGAATGCGTACCTCGTGTTTTTTCTCTAAATCAGAAATACCAATAACTTGCTCATCTAAAGAGCGGGTAGCAATAATACCCAGTGCGTAAGGTATTTTTACTGCTGCATGCGTTACCTGCTCATCTGAGTCAGGAAAACCAAGCGCGGTAAACGCAGCGGGTGCTTCTTCGGTATGCCATTCAGCTTCTATGGTGGCAAGTTTTACTTTTTGAACTTCGCCTACTTCGTAGCCTGATTCGTCACCTAATAAAATAACACACAGTATGGATGCTAAACCAAAGCCCGATGCCACCGAGAACGAGCGCTTAGCAAAGGCTAAATCGCGACCTTTTAATATGTACCAACTACTAATGCCCAGTACAAACATAGAAGCGGCTACGTAACCTGCCGATACCGTATGAATAAACTTAACCTGCGCCACTGGGTTAAATACAAGCTCTGCAAAGCTGGTCATTTCCATGCGCATGGTTTGATAGTTAAACTCTGCCCCTACAGGGTTTTGCATCCACCCGTTAGCTATTAATATCCACAGCGCCGACATATTAGTACCTAGCGCCATTAAAAATGTAGCGCCCAAATGTTGGCGTTTAGTTAACCTATCCCAGCCTAAAAAGAACATACCCACAAAGGTCGACTCTAAAAAGAATGCCATTAAGCCTTCAATAGCGAGCGGGGCGCCAAATACATCGCCTACGTAATGCGAGTAATAAGACCAGTTAGTACCAAACTCAAACTCCATGGTCAGGCCCGTTGCCACCCCAATAGCAAAGTTAATACCAAACAATTTTCCCCAAAACTTAGTCATATCACGATAAATTTCGCGACCGGTCATAACATAAACCGATTCCATAATAACTAAAATCCAGGTCATACCTATGGTTAAAGGCACGAATAAGAAATGGAAGAGTGCGGTAACAGCAAACTGCAATCGCGATAGATCCACAAAGGTTTCATCTATCATTTTTGGCTCCTTGAGGGTGACGGGTTAACAAGGCAATTTATAATTGGCAAAGTTAAAATCAATGAACTTTCAGTAATTACTGAAAGTTTGGAATATTATTTACGTTTGCACAATTTTTGTCAATAAACATATTAGAAAAAGTTAATATATATTCACCATGCTACATCAGTATGAAATACAAACAATCGTTTGGTACTAAATTAGTTACAAATAATCGTTAATTTAAAGCGTTTAACCAAACATTAAAACACGGTAAACTAACCGCTATGAACGCCTGATAAATAAAGTCGAATGAATAAAGAGAAAAAACAACTACGTATTGGTATTGTGGCAGGTGAGCTGTCGGGCGATATTTTAGGCGAAGGCTTAATTAAAGCACTTAAAACGCACTTTCCAGATGCCATTTTTGAAGGCATTGCAGGGCCAAAAATGCAGGCGCAAGGCTGTAAAACGCTTTACGATATGGACGAGCTCTCGGTAATGGGGCTGGTTGAAGTATTAGGGCGTTTACCGCGTTTACTTAAAATACGTAAGCAGCTGGTGCAGCACTTTAAAGATAACCCACCCGATGTATTTATCGGTATTGATGCGCCCGATTTTAACCTACGCGTAGAAAAGCCTTTAAAAGATGCCGGTATTAAAACCATTCAATACGTAAGCCCGTCGGTTTGGGCATGGCGCGAAAAACGTATTCATACCATTAGTGCTGCCACAAATTTAGTGCTTGCTCTGCTGCCGTTTGAAAAAGAATTTTACGATAAGCACCAAGTACCGTGTACATTTGTAGGACACACCTTAGCTGACGATATAGCGCTTGAGCACGACGATAGCCAAGCCCGCCAAGAACTTGGCCTAAATACCGACGACAAAGTACTGGCTTTACTGCCAGGTAGCCGTGGTTCAGAAGTAGGCTTACTCAGCGAAACCTATATAAATACAGCTGCGCAGTTACAAGCGCAAAACCCAGACCTTAAAATAGTGGTGCCGATGGTTAACGAAAAACGCAAAGCGCAATTTAGTGAGATTTTAAATGCCACTGCACCAAATTTAAATGTAAACCTACTCGATGGTCAGTCAAAACTAGCCATGCAAGCAGCTGATGCCATTTTACTTGCATCAGGCACAGCAACGCTTGAAGGCATGCTGTATAAAAAGCCTATGGTGGTGGGTTATAAAATTAAGCCAATGAGCTATTGGATTTTTAAAACCTTGTTTACCTTTAATATTAAATATTTTTCACTACCAAACTTATTAGCCGATGAAGAGCTAGTGCCGGAGTTTTTACAAAGTGAATGTAACGTGGCTAATTTAACGGGCGCACTTACGCCTATGCTAAATACCGATAATAAAGAACTTAAAGCACGTTTTTTAGCCATCCACGAAAAAATTAGATTAAATGCCAGCAAACAAGCAGCTAATGCTGTGGCGGAGTTAATAAATGCAAATTGAACGACCCAACGTAACCTTAATTGCCGGTGTGGATGAAGTAGGGCGTGGCCCGCTTGTCGGCGATGTTGTTACCGCTGCGGTAATACTTGACCCAGCGAATCCTATTGCAGGTTTAGCTGACTCTAAAAAGCTAACCGATAAAAAGCGCCAAGCACTGGCTATAGAAATAAAACAAAAAGCGCTGTGTTATGCCATTGGTCGTTGTAGCCCAACAGAAATTGACGAGTTAAACATTTTGCATGCAACTATGCTTGCAATGACGCGTGCAGTTGAGGGGTTAAGTACGCAACCAGAGTTTGTATTTGTAGATGGTAACCGCTTACCTAAATTAGCTATGCCGGCTCAAGCGGTTGTTAAAGGCGACAGTTTAGTGGCTGAAATTTCAGCAGCCTCTATTTTAGCCAAAGTAGCGCGTGATGATGAAATGCATGAGCTTGATACACGCTACCCGCAATACGGGTTTGCAGGGCACAAAGGGTACCCAACTAAAGCACATTTTGCAGCGCTTGAACAATACGGCGCTATTGATGAGCACCGTAAAAGCTTTAAGCCGGTACAACGTGTGCTAATGCAAGCAAAGGGCGAGGCATAAATAATGGCCGCTCCAGATTTTGTACATTTACGGGTTCACTCAGACTTTTCGATGGTCGATGGCTTAGCTAAAACCAAGCCTATTGTTGCGAAAGCGCAAGAGCTTGAAATGCCAGCGCTGGCAATTACCGATCAAATGAACTTTTGTGGTTTAGTGCGTTTTTATGGCGCAACCCACAGTGCCGGTATTAAACCCATAGTGGGAGCCGATTTTTGGTTGCGCAGCCCAGAGTTTCCAGATGAGCCAAGCCGTATTACGTTGCTAGCTAAAAACAACGACGGTTATAAAAATATTACCTTATTAATATCTGAAGCTTACCAACGCGGGCATATATTTCATCGCCCAGTGATTGACCGAGAATGGCTAGTTGAGCACAAAGAAGGGCTTATTATTCTCTCAGGCGCAAAAGATGGTGACTTAGGTAAGGCCTTATTAAAAAATAACCCAGGCGTTATTGAATCTGTAGTGAGCTTTTATAAGCAGCATTTTAGCGATCATTACTATTTAGAGCTTATTCGCACCGACCGTCCGCTTGAAGAAGACTACCTGCATATGGCGGTAGAGCTTGCAGCAAAAGAGCAGCTGCCCGTTGTTGCCACAAACGAAGTGGTTTTTTTAAAGCCCGAAAATTTTGAAGCGCACGAAATTCGTGTGGCTATTTTTGACGGTTACACACTTGATGACAAACGCCGCCCTAAACGATTCTCACAAGAGCAATACCTAAAAACGCCTGAGCAAATGGCAGAGCTATTTAGCGATATCCCTGAAGCGCTGCAAAATACGGTAGAAATAGCCAAACGCTGTAACGTAACGGTGCAATTAGGCACTTACTTTTTGCCTGATTACCCAACCGGCTCGTTAAAAATTGAAGACTTTTTAGTTAAGGTTTCAGAAGATGGCCTTGAAGAGCGCCTGCAGTTTTTATTCCCTGATGAACAAGAGCGACAAGAAAAACGAGGCGAATACGACGAGCGCTTGAAAGTAGAGCTTGGTGTAATTAACCAAATGGGTTTTCCAGGCTACTTCTTAATCGTAATGGAGTTCATTCAGTGGAGTAAAGATAACAATATTCCAGTGGGGCCGGGGCGTGGTTCGGGTGCGGGTTCATTAGTGGCATATGCCCTAAAAATTACCGACCTTGATCCGCTTGAATTTGACCTACTCTTTGAGCGATTCTTAAATCCTGAACGTGTATCAATGCCCGATTTCGATGTCGATTTTTGTATGGACAGGCGTGATGAGGTAATTGACCATGTATCGGCATTGTATGGGCGGGACGCGGTATCACAAATTATTACCTTTGGTACCATGGCTGCAAAAGCGGTAATACGCGATGTAGGGCGTGTACTTGGCCACCCTTATGGTTTTGTTGATCGAATTTCTAAGCTGATCCCAGGGGATCCCGGGATGACGCTTGCCAAAGCGTTTGAGGTAGAGCCGCGTTTACAAGAAGCCTACGATGGCGACTCAGAGGTAAAAGATTTAATCGATATGTGTCGCATCCTCGAAGGGTGTACACGTAATGCCGGTAAACACGCCGGTGGTGTTGTAATATCGCCGACGACCATTACCGACTTTGCTGCACTTTATTGCGATGACGAAGGTAAGTTTCCGGTAACACAGTTTGATAAAAACGATGTAGAAACCGCAGGCCTAGTTAAGTTCGATTTCTTGGGCTTACGTACCTTGACCATTTTGCAGTGGGCTGTGGATATGACCAACGAGCGCATGAAGCGCGAAGGCAAAGCGCCCGTTGATATAAATACCATTCCACTAGATGATAAAAAAAGTATAGAGCTATTACTGCGCGCCGAAACAACCGCGGTATTCCAGCTAGAATCGCGCGGCATGAAAGACCTAGTACGCCGATTAAAGCCCGATTGCTTTGAAGATATGATTGCATTGGTAGCCTTGTTCCGCCCAGGCCCACTGCAATCAGGCATGGTAGATAACTTCATCGACCGTAAGCTTGGCCGAGAAGAAATTTCATACCCAGATGCTCAATACCAACACGAAAGCTTAAAGCCCATACTTGAGCCTACTTACGGCATTATTTTGTATCAAGAACAAGTAATGCAAATTGCCCAAGTACTAGCAGGCTATACGCTTGGTGGCGCCGACATGCTACGTCGTGCAATGGGTAAGAAAAAACCCGAAGAAATGGCCAAACAGCGTTCAACCTTTGAAGAAGGCGCACGCAATAATGGTATAGACGGCGAACTGGCGATTAAAATTTTCGACTTGGTAGAAAAATTCGCAGGTTATGGTTTTAATAAATCTCACTCGGCAGCGTATGCACTGGTTTCGTACCAAACGCTGTGGATGAAAACGCACCATCCGGCAGAGTTTATGGCTGCGGTAATGTCGGCCGATATGGATAACACCGACAAAATAGTAATCTTGGTGGATGAATGTGAAAACATGAAGCTCACCTTATTACCGCCTGATGTAAATGCCGGAGAATTTAAATTTACGGTAAACCTGCAAGGTGAAATTGTTTACGGTATTGGTGCTATTAAAGGTGTAGGTGAAGCGCCGGTAGAGGCTATTTTAGAAGCGCGCGCAAAAGGCGGCCCATTTAAAGATTTATTTGATTTTTGTGCCCGTGTAGATTTAAAACGCTTAAATAAACGTGTGACCGAAAAATTAATTTACGCCGGTGCACTTGATCAACTCGGGCCAGAGAAAACCCAAGCAGGGCGTGCAACATTACTGGCAAGTTTAAAAGATGCCATGCGCGCTGCCGATCAGCACAACAAAGCTGAGCAACTTGGGCAAAGCGATTTATTTGGCTTACTGGCCACTGAGCCTGATGAAGTTGAGCAAGCCTTTATTAAAGCCACACCGCTTACCGATAACCAATGGCTTGATGGCGAAAAAGACACGCTAGGCCTTTATTTAACAGGGCATCCGATAAATCAGTATCGTCGTGAACTTAGACATTACACCAGCGGCAAGCTGGTGGATTTACAGCCAACAAATCGTGATGTACTCTCTACGGCGGCGGGTTTAGTTATTTCAGCGCGGACATTAATTAATAAAAAAGGAAATCGTTGGGGCTTAATAACTTTAGATGACAAGAGCGCCCGTATTGATGTACGCTTGTTTCCTGAACAGTTCGAAATGTACCAAGAAATGCTTCAAGTAAACAATATCTTGGTAATATCTGGACAGGTCAGCTTTGATAACTTCTCCGGTGGCATTACAATGACCGCCAGAGAAATAAACACCATTGCTCAAGCGCGTGAAAAACGCATTAAAGCGATTAAAATGACGCTGAACATGGTGCAAATCGAGGCAGGTTTCTTCGATAAATTACAAAAAGTACTCGAACCTTATAAAATGGGAACGTGTCCGATCAAGGTTTATTACCAGCGCCCCGATGCGTTGGCTCAATTAACCCTAGGGATCGAATGGTGTGTTACGCCGAGCGACGACTTAATTCATAAGTTATCACTCATGGCGGCACAAGATGTAGAACTAGAATTTAACTGATTAGGTAGTTTAGAGCATGAGCCTCAATTATCTTGATTTTGAGCTTCCGATTGCAGAATTAGAAGCAAAAATTGAAGAATTACAAAGCATAAGCCGCGCTGGCGAATTAGACCTTGAGTTAGAAGAGGAAGTCAGCAAATTAAAAGAAAAAAGCGCTAAGCAAAAAGAGGAAATATTCTCAAATTTAGGCGCTTGGCAAGTATCGCAGTTAGCGCGTCATCCGTTGCGTCCTTACACTCGAGATTATATCGAGCGCATTTTCACGGAATTTGACGAGTTTGCAGGCGATCGTACTTTTGCTAACGATCCGGCTATTTTAGGCGGTGTTGCACGTTTAGATGGCGAACCAGTAATGGTGATTGGCCAGCAAAAAGGGCGTGATACAGCTGAAAAAATTAAACGTAACTTTGGTATGCCAAAACCAGAAGGCTACCGCAAAGCGCTACGCTTAATGGAAATGGCCGAGCGTTTTAAAATGCCAATTATGACCTTTATCGACACGCCAGGGGCATACCCAGGTGTGGGCGCTGAAGAGCGCGGTCAGTCTGAGGCAATTGCACGTAACCTAAAAGTAATGGCGGCACTTAAAGTACCCACAATTTGTACGGTTATTGGCGAAGGCGGCTCTGGTGGTGCATTAGCCATTGGTGTTGGCGACAGAGTTAACATGTTGCAATACAGCACGTACTCAGTAATTTCGCCAGAAGGCTGTGCTTCAATTTTATGGAAAAGCGCCGATAAAGCACCACTTGCCGCAGAGGCAATGGGTGTAACTGCAGAGCGTGTTAAAGAGCTCGATTTAATTAATAACTTAGTTGAAGAGCCTTTAGGCGGCGCACACCGCAATTACGATGCAATGGCACGTAACTTAAAAACACGTTTAAAACGTGACCTTGCTGACTTACAAGCGCTATCGCTTGAAGACATGCTTGATCAACGTTACAAACGTTTAATGTCGTTTGGTTACTGCTAATTAGCTAACCAACGCATTTATTGTTAAAAAAGGCCGCTTATGCGGCTTTTTTGTTTTAAAATACTGCAAACATTAAATTTATAGCGTATCCATGCAAACATCACCTATTTATCAGCACGTTAAACACGCCCTTGAGCACTTTTTTAAGCACCAGCAATATAACTTTACGGTGGCGCTTTCGGGTGGCGTGGATTCGGTGGTATTGCTTCATGTAATGCACTTATTAAAACAAGCGCAACCAAAGCTAAACGTAAACGCGATTTATGTTAATCATGGTTTAAGCCAATACGCGAATGACTGGCAGCGCTTTTGCCAAAACTTGTGCGCTGAGCTAAATGTACCGTTTAATGCCGCGCAGGTAACAATAAACCCGCAAACACGAACAAGCCTTGAAGCGCAGGCACGTGAGGCGCGTTACAAAGCTCTTGATGAGCTAAGCCCCGCGGGCAGTGTTATTTTGCTGGGTCAGCATTTAAACGATCAAATAGAAACGTTTTTACTGCGGTTAAAGCGCGGATCTGGCTTAAAAGGGTTAGGCGCAATGCAAAAAATGCGTGAACTACAAAGCGGGCGAATATGCTACAGGCCGCTTTTAAACATAACGCGCAGTGATATAGAACACTTTGCCACAGAGTTTAATATTACGCACATAACTGATGACTCAAATACCGATGAGCGTTTTGATCGTAACTTTTTACGTGCACGTGTAGTGCCTGAACTGGCAAAACGTTTTAAAGGTTTTGAGCACTGTGCTGGGCGCAGCATTGAGTTACTACAGCAACAACAAACGCTACTTGATGAGTACACTGAACTTGATTTAAAACAAAGCGTAAATGCGCATCAAGCACTGAGCGTTAGCCAACTAACCACCTACAGCAACGTGCGCATAACCAATGTGGTTCGTGCATGGCTTAGCTTATTTACCCAAGTAATGCCCTCTCAAAAGCAGCTTTTGCAAATAATTAACCAAGCCATAAATGCGCAGGCTGATGCGCAAATGCAAGTTGATTTAAGCGAGGGGCAAATACGACGCCATCAAGGGTATTTGTATTTTGTTACACCACACATATTATTAGCCGATGAAGCGCTAACGAGCAATGAGCTTGCGCTTAATGATGGGCGCGTTTTGATAAAGCAACAAGGTAAAGGCCTACGTGCCCCTTTACCAAACGAGCAAGTCACCGTGCGCTTTAATTGTAATAGTGCGCGTATAAAGCCGTTAAAAAAGCCAGGCAGCAATACGCTTAAACACTGGTTTAAAGATGCAAAAGTAGCCCCGTGGTTAAGAGAGCGCGTGCCTTTAATATTTTATAACGATGAGCTTGTGCAAGTTGTTGGTTATTTTGTAAGTGAAAAACACCAAGACGAAAACGGCATTTTTTGGGAGTGTAAATAAATGAAAGATCAGCCACATGTAGGCTTATCGCTAGTTAGCAAAGCGCCGATGGGTATGTTAATAACAGCGTTAGTTGCTGTTATAGCCAATGTATTACTAGAGCTTAATATTATTACGTTAGGTTATGCCGTTGTGGGCGGGGTGATATCGGCGGTATTACTGCTTGCCTACTGGTTAGGTAAAGGCGGGTTATTTTTTATTTTAGGCGTAAGTTTACCATTGGTTTTAGTGTTATTTACCCCGCTTGCAAGCATAACAGCATTGCTTAATTTAGTGAGCGGCTTCTTTTTTGGCTTTTGTTCAGCCTTGTTTGTTTATAAATTACTGGCTAATAAATAATTAATTTGTAATAAAAAAGCCTAGCGGGGGAAGCTAAGCTTTTATAAATGATAGAGTTATATAAATATACTAATATGCTTTTGCGCAGTTGCGCCCAGAGGCTTTAGCCTTATATAAGCCTTTGTCGGCTCTAGCAAATATTTCTGTTTCGCAATCTTGGCTATTGGCTAGGGTAAAGCCAATGCTGGTGGTTACTTTGTATTTAGACATTAAACTTGAGTTTCTGACTAAGCGCATAATGCGCTCAGCAACTACTTTGTTTGTTGTAAATTCGGGGTCTTCAATAATCAGCGAAAACTCATCGCCACCAAATCTAAACACGGAGTCGGTGCCGCGTATACTGCTACAAAGTACCTGCGAAAATTCTTTTAAAACATCGTCACCTACTTTATGGCCATAGTTGTCGTTTACTTGCTTAAAGTTATCTAAATCAAGCAGCATTAAACTAAAAGGGCGCTGGTAACGGCGGCAGTTTTCGAGCTTTTGCGATAACATGTCATTAAATTGGCTACGGTTATTTAACCCAGTGAGCGCATCTTTTGTGGCAAGTTTTAACACTCGGCTGTACATCATTGCGTTACGCAGTGGGTACACAAGGGCGCTGTGTAGGGCACGTAATTTGTTTTCAATCGCTTTACTAATAGGGTATTGGCTAAAGTAAATTAGCTGTCCTAAGTGCTCGCGACCAATAGCTAAATCGTAAGAGTACGGGCTAGTGTTCGTGTTGCTATCTGAGGTTTGTGCAGTGCCGAGCGTTGATTGAAACTGCAGCCCTGAAAAGTTAAGTAGCTGTTTGGCAAATTTTGCATAAATAGCCAACACATCTTCTATTACTAGGCTTGTTTGTAGCTCGGTAACTAAGTCGTGCGTTGCCGCTGTTTCGTTTGTGTGTGTTTGCTCTGCCGAAAACGGCAAAAAATCGCCGCGCCCAGACACGCGTTGTGTCAAAATATGGACATTTTCCATTAAAATCTTCCCCCAGGGTGTTACTTTGCAATAACTAAGCTATTTTTATGCCATATTTTAAAATTGCTTGATAAACATATGGTTGCTATATTTAAAGTCCATTCCGTAGTTTAATTGACGCTGGAGGCCGAATTTGCAAAGTATAAACGCTCAAATTTTTGGCTTGTTAGTGGCGGCGGTGCTTTTTGTATGGTTTTTTAAGCGCATTGGCTTGCCGCCTATTTTGGCGTATTTAGCAACAGGCGTTTTAGCGGGCAGCCATGGCATTGGTTGGCTTGCTCAATCTCATGAAATAGAGTTTATTGCTGAGCTGGGCATCGTATTTTTACTGTTTAGTTTAGGGCTCGAATTTTCTATATCGCGGCTAATGGCCATGCGCAATATTGTGTTTGGACTGGGCTCGTTACAAGTTGGTGTTACCAGCTTGCTCTTCATTATTATTTTATATTGCTTAAATTTTAGCTTACTCACTAGTTTTACCATTGGCACAATAATGGCGCTTTCTTCAACCGCGGTGGTGGTTAAGCTATTAAAAGAAACTGGCGAACTAAACCAGCGCCGTGGGCAACTGGCGGTGGGCGTATTACTGTTTCAAGATATTGCCGTTGTGCCCCTACTTATTATTTTGCCATTGTTTGCCTCAAGCGATTCGCAAAGTATTAGTTGGGCGCTGGCATTTGCGCTTACAAAAGGCGCGTTTGTGTGCTTATTACTCTGGGCGATTGGTAAATGGGTGCTACCTAAAGTATTTAAAGAAATAGCGCAGGTACGAACCGATGAGCTGTTTGTGCTTACCACAATTTTGGTGGCGTTATTTGCCGGCTTTTTAACTTACATGTTTGGTTTATCAATGGCGCTTGGGGCATTTTTAGCCGGCATGATGCTAGGAGAGAGCCATTACCGCCATCAGCTAGAGGCTGATATTAGGCCATTTCGCGATATTTTAATGGGGCTGTTTTTTGTAACTGTGGGGATGCAGCTCGATATTTTATTTGTGCTTTCGCATGGTTTTGTAATTATTGGCGCGTTATTTGGCTTGTTAATATTAAAAATTACCGTGCTGGCATTAAGTGCCAGATTAATGCATGAGCGCAATCAAGACTCGCTAGCCTGCGGCGTTATGCTGTGGCAAATGGGAGAATTTGGGTTTGTGCTTATTGCTTTGGCAGGTCAGCATGAGTTACTCAATTCAGAGCAAGCCTCGTTTTTAATTGCCTTAGGGGTGCTTTCGATGGCGCTAACCCCGTTTTTAATTGATAAAACCCCACTAATTTTAAAGCAATTAGGTATTTTAGATCACCCCAGTATGGCGAGGGAGAGCGAGCCTAAAAGTAGCACCTTATATAACGATCACGTGGTTATTTGTGGCTTTTCACGCGTAGGGCAAACTATAGCGCGATTTTTAAAACCCAAAGCCATAGATTACGTTGCCATAGAAAGTAACCCTATTTTAGTACAAGAGGGCAAAGCCGCAGGTGAGCCAGTAATATTTGGCTATGTAAAACAAAAAGATATTTTAAAGTGCGCAGGGGTAGAGCGAGCACGCCTAGTGATTATTACCTTTACAGAGCTTGAGCATGCACACGTGGTAATAGACGCCATAAAGCAGCTTGCACCCAACGTTAAAATACTAATAAGAACCCGCGACGACAGCCAATTAAACAACTTAAAAGAGTTGGGGGTTACAGAGGTGGTGCCTGAGTCGTTAGAGGCAAGCTTGATGTTGGTTTCGCATGTGTTGTCGATGTCGGGTGTACCGATGACACGTATTGTGCGCCGTGTTAGTAAAGAGCGCCGTAATCGCTACCCGCTTATGCAAAGTTTTTACGCCGGTTACTTTAAAGACAACGAAGAAACCTCCTCTGAACGCTTAGAATATTTACACGTAGTTGCGTTGCCAGATCAAGCCTATGCGGTGGATAAAACAATAGATGAGCTTAACTTATCTAAACGCCGCGTGACTATAAAAGCTTTGCGCCGAGAGGGTCAAGAAATAGACGACCCATCAACCAGCACCACATTGTGCGCAAACGATGTACTGGTATTGCAAGGTAAGCCTAGGCGGGTAGAGCGAGTAGAGCATTACCTACTCGATGGGCTTGAATAAAAAAATGCATTTTGTTTTTTACTGACATAGATGCAAGTTATTAAAATAACACAGAGATAGTTATCGAGCGCAGTTGGTTTCAAAGCTTGCTCTGCGATTAAATAGCAGGTTTCAAGGCCAACATTAGCTAGTCGAGCTCTAAAAATTGGCGTATTTCGGGTAGTTTTTTCATGCCATCTTCATAGCCAATTTGAATTAGGTGCTGAGTGTAGCGTTTTTCAAACAATAAATAGCTGGTTAAACTCGATTGCGAGTGCTTTTTTACCCCAATTGTGCGTAGTAGCAGCTTAATTGCCCATGGCATATCGCTATAGTATTGCGCAGCAATATCGTTAAAGTTTTTTGATGGGTTAATAATACAGGTTTCTATTTGTTTCAGCTCTTGGTGTTTGTCGCGCGCCGGAAGCAGCCCTAAAGTGCGATTTACACGCTCAAGGCGCTCAAGGTCGGCTTGCATGGTGTCGCTAAATACACTATCGAGTAAATGCCCAGCAACCGCAGAAAGCCCAGGGTAGTGGGGCGAGTAACCCGCTGGGTGCGACTCTTTTGGTTGGTCTACCCCTATAATAAATATTTTTTCGGCGCCTAAATGAATGGACGGGCTAAGCGGTGAAAGCTGGTGAATAGAACCATCGCCAAAATAGTGGTTAAATACATTAACACTTGGAAACACCATAGGAATGGCGCTTGATGCCATTAAATGCTCAACGTTAATGCGCATAGGGCGACCTTCGCGCTTGGCACGTTGCCAAGGTGTTTGTGTGTTTGACTGAAAAAACGCAACAGAGTCACCAGTTGTATAGCTTGAAGCGGTAATAGAAATCGCTTCTAAATAATTACGGTGTAAATTACGTTCAATGCGGTGCAGGTCTAAAATTTCGTTTAATAAACCGCGCAAAGGGCGGTTATTTAGCAAACTGCCTGGCGGGTGGTTTATGTGCTCAGACTGAAAACTGGTTAAAATATTGCGCGCAATATGGCCAAACACACTTAAAAAGTCGCTTTTGTAGACCATAGACGTTGAAAAGTTTTTCCAAACAGACTCAAGTTTACGCACGGCCAAATGTGCACACGAGGCATAACAGGCCAAAGCTGCAGAATTAATCGCGCCTGCAGAAGTGCCGTTAATAATTCTAAATGGCAAAGGCGCGGTGCGAGGCATACTATGAGCAAGCGCTTTAAGCACGCCCACTTGATAAGCAGCGCGAGCGCCACCACCTGTAAGTAATAGGGCTATTTTAGGTTTATGTGGGTCAACTTGCTGGATTTTCATAGTGGTTTTTGAACTGCTTAACGTCTTTTCTTTATTTATCAACTTTAAGTCTTTAAGCTAGAAGAATCAAAGAATAACTGAGTTACTATGGCTCGTTGTTCTAATTAGTAAGTGTAGGTTTATGTTGTAAAGCCTATATTTAAAGTAATAGTGATTACCGATAGTGAATTTTTTCCACTCAGCGTACTCTGAGTAATATGCATTTAAATTTATGGAGTTTGTATGTCAGATAAACCAGAAGCGTCAGATGTTCAAAAACGTCCGCCTAAAAACAATTTTTTATTCGCCGTTATTATTTTAATTATTTTAGTGTGTGCCGCTGCGTTCGTCCTGCTATCGCCCACTGACGAGCCAGAAACTCGCACAGAGGTAGAGCAAACACCAAAAGAACAGCCAGTGATGGAGTTAAAGCCAGAAAACGACCCTGTTGTAGATGCGCCATCAGTTAAGCCTGAAAAGCCAGCTGAGCTAAGCGTGCCTGCTCAGCGCCCAGCTGAGCCAGAGCCGGTTGTAGAGCCATTACCAACGCTTGATGAAAGCGACACCTTAGTTGTTGCCAAAATGGATGAATACCTAAGCGACTCGGTAATGAGCCTAATGGTAACCGACGATGTAATTCGCCGTGGCGTCGTATTTATAGACAATATAGCCAAAGGCAAAATTGCTAAAAAGCATACGCCAGTGGTTAAACCCGAAGAAGAATTTAGCGTAAACGAAGGGGACATTTTAACAATTGACCCTAACAGCTACGAGCGCTATACACCGTATGTAAAAGTATTTACGAGCATGAGCGCCGCCCAAGCTGTGCGTATGTACGAGCAGTACAAGCCATTAATCAACAACGCGTACAGTGAAATTGGTTACGGCGATGATGAATTTAATCAAACGCTAGAAGATGCTATTGAGTTATTACTTGATACACCGGAGCCAGAAGGCGAGTTACCGCTACTACGAGACTCGGTTACTTATCAGTATGCGTTTTCTGAATGGGAGCAATTACCGGCTGCACAAAAACAGCTGTTACGTATGGGCCCAGAAAACATGAAAAAAGTAAAAGCAGCACTGCGTAAAATTAAAGCCGAGTTAGAGCGTAATTAATAGGCATTAAAGGCTGTTTTTAACCGCGATTGTATATGAAGTATGCAATCGCACTTTCTTTTTTGATTATCCCTTGAATAACACACCAAAAGTAGAGATAATCCTTCCCGCGCCAACCAAGGCCCTCAATGGTAGTCTTATTGGTCCTCTCGCAACACTAGCAGGCGAACCTGGTCAGGCCCGGAAGGGAGCAGCCACAGTTTGTGACGTGTGTGCCGAGATGTGGCTGGTAAGACTGCCACCCAAATTCCTCATTTGGGTGAAAATACATTCCTTTTTAAATTACTCCTTAATAACACCGTTAAATATTTAATATTACGAGTATCGATTTTCCACTATTACCGCTCTACCTCATTTTTACATTCACACTGTTTTTATTATTGTCGTTTACTGCACTAGCAGATGAAACATTCACTATTTATGTAAAAAATCAAATTACTTATTTAGCAACGCCAAAGCAAAACTCACATCTACTGAGCTTGGCAATAAATTACAGTCACTAAATGTTTCAACAGTAATACTTATTGTAGATTATTGCGCAGCTCCAGAAGCGTTAGCTAATGCCTATTTAGCAATCGCAAATGCTTAAGCCTATGCTTAAGGATATTAAGTTAAATTTAAGTGGCAGTCATAAAAAGAGTAAGTGTAAAAACACATAACACGCTTTTTGATAGGGGGTAATGTGTATCTGTTCCTGTTTTATTGCTGCTAGACAACCCTTGCCTTGTACGTAATAATGTAAAAATTACATTAATTTTAACATGTAAAATGTTAACAAAGTGCCCCAAGGTTGATTAATGCCGCAAAGAAGTAAGTGGACACTCGCTGTTTTATTAGGGTTATTAGGCGGGTTAGTAAATCTCTCGCCATTGTATTTTTTCGACAGCTCCGAATTTTTGTTTGGGCAATTGTTTGTTTTATGCAGCTTAGTATTTACTGGGTTGCGTTACGCGTGCCTAAGCCTTGCCATTGTTTCTGGTTTTTTACTTTATAGGTGGGGCCATTGTTGGCCGAGTATTGTGTATTTACTCGAGCTTTGTTGGCTTTATGCTTTTTGCTTACGCCGCTCTAAACCTATTCTTCCTCTGGGTAGCGTATTTTGGCTATGTATTGGTTTACCCTTTGTATGGGTTATAGGCCAATTTGTTATTGGCTTGGCCTGGTTAACGCTAATAGTAGCGATATCAAAGTACTTAATTAACGCGCTAATAAGTTTGGCGGTGGTTGATTTAGTTAGTGTATTTGTACCTTACGCTAGCCGTGCGTATCAGGGGAGGCCACTGGCAAAAATTTTAAGCTATGTGGTTAGTGTCATTATTATTTTAGTGGTATTGCTAACCAGTGTAATTTTAGTAAACGATCATCATGCGCGCTTAGAGTATGAAGTAAACGCTCAACTAAAAGAAAAAGCCGAGTCTATTAGCACGCAATTAAATGATTATTTAGCATTTCATAAAAACGCCATTGTTATGAGTAGCGACGCAATAAGTGAGGGCACTGCAAGCGATGTGCAGCTCAAACGATTAATGTCGTTATTTCCAGGCTTTACCACCAGCTTATATGCAAACCCAGATGGCTTTGTAGAGCTTAGCTCGCCCAGCGATTTAATAGAGGGGCTTAGCCTTGCGCAGCGTAGTGTTAAAGACAGAGCATATTTTACTCAAGCTCAGCAGTTCCCTTTGGGCTATACCAGTGGCGTGTTTCAAGGTCGCGGCCTAGGTAACGAGGCTATTGTGGCGCTGTCGGCACCTATATACCGTAACAATACGTTTTATGGTGTGGTAGAGGGCTCGTTAAAGTTAGACCGCTTAGAGCGGTTTATACCTAACTTATTTGAGTACACGGGCGATTTAGTGGTGCTAGATGCGCAGCAAAAAGTGGTATTTAGCTCCCTTGATGAATTTAAAATACTGAGCCATTTTAACTGGGAGGGCTTTAATACCAGTAATTTAGGTGATAAAAACCTATTTCGTTCAAGCAAAAACGAGGTGTACCACAGCTCTAGGTACATTGATCCACAAAATCACTGGCAAGTTATTACCTTTTATAATCGTAAGCATTTAAGTATGTCGGTGGCAAAAGCTTGGCTACCCACTATTTTGTTAAGTGCGATATTGATGCTTATGGTGGTTATTTTTATACACCAACTTGCTAATTTATTAGTGCAGCCAATCACTAGCTTAACTACGCTAATGCAAAGCTTTGGTAAAACCAAAACACATAAGTTTAATACAGACTCAAGCTGGCATGAGGTATTGCAACTACAACAGCAATTTGAATTACTGGCTAATGCGCTTCAGCGTTCAATAGAAAACCTACAAGCCTCTAATATCAGAAACCAAGGGTTAAATACCCAGCTGAGCGAATTTAATCAGCAGCTAGAGGGCAAAGTAGCAGAGCAAACCACAGAGCTTAAAAAAGCGGTAAATAGGGCTAATTTAGCCAATGTTGCTAAGTCGCAATTTTTAGCCAATATGAGCCACGAGCTACGCACCCCTATGAACGGTATTTTAGGCATGGGTGAGGTTTTATTACGCGATAATTCATTAACCGATGAGCAGCGAGAGCTGTTAAATACGCAGCAAAAAAGCGCACAAAATTTACTGAAAATTTTAAACGATATTTTAGATTTTTCTAAAATAGAAGCTAACGCCATGGAAATTAGCCCTCGGGCGACTAACCTTGCGCCGTTTATTGCCAATATAAAGTCGTTGTTTTCTCCCATTGTAAGTTCTGATCACGTCGAGTTTATTGTTAGCCAAAGCGACAGGCTGCCAGATTGCGTAAAAGTAGACGACCTACGTTTAAACCAAGTCATTATTAACTTGCTCTCTAATGCGTATAAGTTTACTGAGCGTGGTTTTGTGCGCTTATCGTTTGATTACGAAAACGAGCAACTTTTAATAAGCGTAGCCGATAGCGGCATTGGTATTGAAAAAGATCAGCAGTCGTTGTTATTTAGTGAGTTTACGCAAGCAGATGTAGGTGTGGCACGTAAGTATGGTGGCACAGGCTTAGGTTTAGCAATTAGCCAAGGGTTAATTAAAAAAATGCAGGGTGAAATTACCCTCAACAGCGAACCAGGCAAAGGCAGCGTACTTAAATTTTACGTAAGTGCACCTAAAGCACAGTCCAACAAACCAGAGCCCGTTAAACAGCCGAAGTCGTTGCCTAATTTAAGCGATAAAACACTTTTACTGGTTGAAGATAACCCCATTAACCGCCAAGTAATTGCAAAAATGCTAGAGCCTACAAAGGTAAACTTAGTGATGGCAACCGATGGCATAGAAGCGCTAAAAGTACTTGAAGGTAATCGCTTTGATTTAATTTTAATGGATTGCCAAATGCCTAATATGGATGGCTACGAGTGCACCCAAACAATACGGGCTAATGAGGTAAACACAAAGGCACATGTGCCCATTGTTGCTATTACCGCAAACGCCTATGAAGATGATAAGCAGCGCTGTTTGAGTGTAGGCATGGATGACTTTGTATCTAAACCGGTAAATACACAAGGGTTGTACGAAGTAATCGCGAGGGTGATAAACGCCCATTAGTGCAGCGTTTATTACCACAACAAATTTTAAATAAAATCGAGGGTGAGCAACAAGCGTTGCTCGTTTGCAGCCACCGGTGGCGAGCGATGTACAAGCCCTGCGCCTTCGTTTTCATCCCAGTACTCGCCTTTAAGTAGCGCAACATCGCCTTGATTTAGCTGATTAATATTATTTAGGCTTTTAAATAAGCCAGACTCTTCATCGGGCTTACCCAAATTACCAGTTCCAAGCTTTGAGCGCTCTACATCGCTGTGATTTAACCACTGCGTTGCAACGCATTGGTAAGTTGTCACTAATCGGCACGGAATTTTGTCTACATGAAAACGCGGGCACATAGGTTTATCTAATATTTTTAGTCTTAAACCGGCGTGTTTTAAATCAAATAGGCAGCAAAACATTTCAACTAATAATGCTATATCTTTACACAGCGCATCAGTTTCATCGCGGTTATTATCATTTGGTTTAAGTGCAGTAATTAACTTATAAAACGCATCATCGGGTGATACCGCAAGCTCAAGTGGTTTTATGGCATTAGTGCTAATGAGTGCTTTAACGGCATTTGTTAATACTTGTTCAAGGTCTCTTTGCCAAACAACAATGTTGGTGTCTTCGTTATAAATTTGCGGTAGAACATTGGCATCGTTATCTATAGCTGCTTTTCGTTGTAGTTGTATATTTGGTTGTATTTGCGCTGTTAAAGGGGCTAAGGCGTTCATTATAGTTCCTCCCAAATTGGAAACGGGTCGTTATAGGTTTTCCAAAAATCTTTACCTTTAAGCACAGCTTCTTCTGGCAGTAGGCAGTCATCAAGCGCCTCAATCATGGCTTGTTTATTTAACGACTGACCAATAAATACAAGTTCTTGACGCATATCACCAAAGGGCTCTACCCATTTACTGTTTATATCAGCAAGTAGCTCGAGCTCTGTGGGCCAGTCTTTTTTAGGAATTGCTTTATAAAACATGCCAGCAAACCCGTAATGAGCTATACCGCCTGCTTGGCTCCACTGCGCGCAAAATAAAGGGCGCGTTGCGAGCCAAAAATACCCTTTAGAGCGAATGAGCTTGCCAAATTGCTCGGTGTTGTGCAAAAAGTGATAAAACTTTTCAGGGTTAAATGGGCGGCGCGCCGTATAATTAAAGCTGCTAATACCATACTCTTCGGTTTCGGGAATGTGTTCACCACGCATTTCTTTAAGCCAACCCGGCGCTTGTTGGGCGCGTGCAAAATTAAATAAGCCCGTGTTGAGCACTTCGTTAATATTAATATTGCCGTTTGATATAGGAATCATTTTAGCTTGAGTATTAAGCGTATTTAAAATGGCAATAAGCTTATTGAGCTGTTCATTGGTGACTAAATCAGTTTTGCTAATTAAAATAACGTCGGCAAATTCAACTTGATCAATAAGTAGGTCAGCCACGCTTCGCTCGTCGTCTTCTCCTAACGATTCGCCAGTATCTTGTAAATCGTTTGCTTGTTCGTAGTCGGTTAAAAAGTTAACCGCATCAACCACGGTTACCATGGTATCGAGGGTGGCAACATCACCAAGAGAAATACCGTTTTCGTCGGCAAAGGTAAATGTTTCGGCAACCGGTAGAGGCTCTGAAATACCTGTTGATTCAATGACGAGATAATCAAAACGGCCATCTTTGGCAAGTTTACCCACCTCAACAAGTAAATCTTCTCGTAGGGTGCAGCAAATACAGCCGTTGCTCATTTCGACGAGTTTTTCGTTGCTGTGATTGAGTGATACATCGTTTTTAATTGTGGCTGCATCTATGTTTATGTCGCTCATATCGTTGACTATAACAGCCACTTTTTTTCCTTGTCGGTTATTAAGAATATGGCTAAGTACGGTTGTTTTACCTGCGCCTAAAAAGCCTGATAACACTGTGACGGGCAGTTTATTGATCATTTAATTTTACTTACTAATAGGTATTTGTTGGTATGTTATATTGTATCAATTAAATTTTCTAGCACTAGCATGACTTTTTAAATGGTTTGTATGTAATGCTCAGCAGAAGAATAAGTAGACACTTTTGCAAATACAACAAAGCTATTTTGTGTTTTTTGCTATTTTTGAATTTATATAGCTGCGCTATTATGAGCGCCATCAAACTTAGGAGGCATTATGATGTTACTTTTCTCACCCATAGAACTTGCAGGTAAAACTTTAAAAAACCGTATTGTTATGCCACCAATGACTCGCTCGCGCTCAACGCAGCCTGGCGACATTGCCAATGATTTAATGGCCACTTATTACGCGCAGCGAGCAAGTGCTGGGTTAATAGTAAGCGAAGGCACACAAATAAGTGAGCTGGGTAAAGGCTATGCCTGGACACCAGGTATTTACACAAACGAGCAAGTCGCAGGTTGGCGCACGGTGACCAACAAAGTGCACGATGCTGGTGGCGTTATGTTTGCGCAGCTTTGGCATGTAGGGCGCGTAACACACAGCGATAACACAGGCGGTGTGCAGCCTATATCGGCATCGGCCATTGCTGCAAAAGACGTAAAAGTATTTGTAGATACTAACGGCGAGCCTGGCTTTGTTGAGACTCAGTTACCGCGTGAAATGAGCAAGCAAGATATTGAAAATGTACTAGGCGAATTTCGCCAAGCGGCTAAGAATGCAGTAGACGCAGGCTTTGACGGCATAGAGCTACACGCCGCTAACGGGTATTTAATTAACCAATTTTTAGACTCGCAATCAAATGCCCGTACTGATGAATATGGCGGCAGTGTGCAAAATCGTTTGCGTTTTTTAACAGAGGTTGTAAATGCAGTAAGCGATGAAATTGGTAGTCAAAAAGTAGGTGTAAGGCTTGCACCCCTTACCACGCTTAACGGCACGGTTGATGATAACCCAGAGCAAACATATTTAGCCGTTGCTCAAGCACTAAACGACGCTGGCGTGGGCTATATGCACATTGCTGAAGCCGACTGGGATGATGCCCCTTTAATGAGTGTTGAGTTTAAACAGGCTATTCGTAAAGCGTACAGCGGCGTATTAATTTATGCAGGTAAGTACACTAAAGAACGTGCCGATGAAGCCCTAGCACAGGGCTGGGCCGACATGATTGGCTTTGGTCGCCCGTTTGTGTCTAACCCAGATTTACCAGCACGTTTAAAGCAAGGTAAACCGCTAAATAGCCACAACCCCGACACCTTATTTGGTGGTGCAGAGCAAGGCTATACCGATTACCCAACCGCTTAATTATTTATAAATAAAGTATTTTAAGGGCTGCATGTATGCAGCCCTTTTTTATGCTGGTAAATCAATAGCTTTAACTTGAGCTAATACCAATTCGCAAAATAGATCACTTAATTAAGCGGATTGATATAACAATAAAAAGCGCGTAAGTTAAATAGCTTACCCATTTTAAAAACATAAAAATAAAAATGAAAACCAAAGAGATAGAGCAACTCGCGTTATCAGACTCTGAAACCAAAGACGTGATCACTCCGTATGCCTTTAAAATTGATCAAGCGTTATTAGGTATTCCATTAGCGAGTCCAATTAAACGTGCATTGGCGATGACTATTGATGTCACTTTAATATTTATGGCCGCTAAGTTAAGCGCCACTTTAATTGCCTTTGTGGCTGCCATGGCTTTTTATAAAGGCACTGCGCAGCAATATCTTCCAAAAATGTCGTCGTTTTGGCGCAGAGCCTTAAAGCTTTTTGCCGCGAGTTTTTTATTTGTAAGTTCATTAACCGTACTCTCGTTAGCAATTGATTTTTTTGAAGGCGATACCGTTATACAAACACCTCAAATAGAAAAAACACAGCAAAACGATGAGCTAAGCGAGCATGATAAAGCAATAATACGCACTTATTTAACACAAACAGACGGCGATAAAAACTGCGATGATGCTTGCCAAAGCGTTGCACGAGCTAATTTAGTTGGCCAATTACCAGCGCTTGCTGAAATGCAAAACGTAGGAGGGATTGAAGTTACGCGCACATTATTGCACTTAATGGCCATATCTGATGATGAGCCCGTTGCGGCAGATGATTTTAAAAATAATGAGACAGAGCTAGAAAGCATTTCGGGCGAAGTAACTCATAAAAGCAATATCACAGAAAAAGCTGAAACTAAAAGCGAGCAAACCAAACCTGTTACCAGCATTTTGCAGTGGGGTAAAGGCATTATTCAAGACCTAGGCCTTGGTTTTGGCTGGGCAGCCGTATACTTTACGTTGTTCTCATTATTATGGCGCGGACAAACCCCAGGTAAAAAAGTATGTAATATTCGGGTGGTCTCACTAAATGGCGAGCCACTAGGTATGCTTGATTGTTTTGGCAGATACGGTGGATACGGCGCCGGTTTTGCAACAGGTTTATTAGGCTTTTTACAAGTGTACTGGGACCCAAACAGGCAAGCTATTCAAGATAAAATATCAGCGACTGTGGTTATTCAGGGCAGTGTGAACCAGGTTGTAAATGCACAAACGGTAGAAGAGACTTTAAAAACTACTTAGAAAATAAGCAATTATAAAATATATAGCTTTAGATAAAAAAAGGGCTAAAATAAGGTCTTAATTTAGTTCTTTATAGGTGTTATATGAGACAGGTTTTAGCTGATTGTTCGGCAAGTATTTCAGAACTTAAAAAAAACCCAACCGCGCTTTTAAATGAAGCTGATGGCGCTGCAATAGCCATATTAAATCATAATAAGCCTGCAGCTTACTTGGTGCCTGCACAAATGTATGAGCAACTTATGGAACAATTGGATGATTATGAACTAACTAAAGTTGTTGAGAGCCGCAGAGGCGATTTATCTCAAGCGGTTGAAGTTAGTATAGATGACTTATAAGTTAAAGTTTTTACCAGCAGCCTTAAAAGAGTGGAAAAAACTTGCGCCACCACTTAAAAGCCCGTTTAAAAAGAAACTTGCTGAGCGCTTAGATAATCCGCATGTCCCAGCCTCTAAATTACGCGGCTTTGATAATGTTTATAAAATAAAATTGCGTACGGCAGGGTACCGCCTTGCTTACGAAGTTATTGATGACGAAGTTGTGGTGTATGTACTCGCAATTGGTAAACGCGATAAAGATGCAATATATAAAAAGTTAGCCTCAAGAGCTAAGGAATAGCTTATCAATAAAAGCGGTGTTTTGATTGTTGAAAGAAGGGCGGGCGTTTCTTCTTGGTTAGCTATTAATTTAATACAAGGATATGTATGAAAGTCTTATCAATAATATTTTTATATTTATTTTTTACAATAAATGTAAATGCCTCAGAGCCTATTACTTTAGCCAAAACTTATTAGCTACAATCTATCAGTGAGGTTTACATATAAATCAGCGATACTTTGAAGGTGAAACGCATGGTCCAGTGGCTGATGTTATAGGCTTATGGACTTTTTAGAACAGTAGTACCCGTATAGCTTGTCTAAATATTTAATGGTTTGAATATACAATTTATTGACATATTCGTAAGGACGATTAATATCAGTATCGTAGTAGATCTGAATTAAAAGCTACACGACAGCCAACCTGTCAAATTATGTTACTTATAAGGAGCGCCGTTATGAGCTGGTTCAATTTCTTTAGTTTGTCTCCTAAAATAGATAGACAGTTAAAAGAACTCTCAACTGAGTTGAGTGATCATCAAATCAAAGAAGTAAAAAAACTATTTGCTCAACACGCTAAAAGTGAAATTGATGTATATATGCCTAGAAATGACACGTTTAGAGTGGATATGAAGTCTTTAAGAGAAAGTCCTGTAGTAAAAGAGCAATTACAAGCCGCTAGCAGGTTGATTCATCCAACCTCTTAAAATTTAAAATAAAGTGCCTATATTTAATAAGGCACTTTTTAGTTGCACCATATGATAAAACCTACAATATTACTATTACTTGTTTTTGGAGTCTCAGGCTATAGTCTGCTGAATTACTACCACAAAACACACTTTCCTCTTCACAGAAGTAATGGTTATCATACATTTTTTAAGTCTACTTCCGTAGGCTTGTTTGCATTCCTTATCAGTGCATTTATTTTCTTGCTCATCAGTGAAGTAGCAACTTTATGCGATATTAATGTCGACTTAGGGCATTGGTTTTTAACGGAAGTTTTGTTATTTTCCCATGTGGAAAAACATTGGGTTGCTATTGTTGATATCAGTACAATAACTTTTTTCATGTCGATCGTAATACCATGGTTGATATACAAGCTATTTGATAGGGAGCAACTCCTAGAGGATGAGTTCTTAAAAGATGCAGATAGCCCTGAGTTTTCTCGATTATTCCACCGTTCAAATAAAACTGGACTCCCAATTTTATTTACAATGTCTGATAGAAAAGTTTATATAGGTTATATCTATGAGATACAGGCGAAAATACAATCTAATGATATATATATTCTTCCTGTAATAGCTGGCTATCGTGACAAGGATACTTTAAAGTTTATTGAAGTCACACCTTATGAAAGTGTAATTAAAAAGATAGAGAAAGAAAAAGAACTTGAGCTACTGGATAATTTAAACTCTTTAGCTTTAGATGAGGTTTCCAGAGATAAATTATTAGAATATAGCTCCGTATTGTATGAAGCATGGGATAAGTTTTTAGTTGCGTTACCATTAAGAGAGATTACATACGCACATTTGCACGATTTGAGTCATGAGCAAAACTTTAAACAGGGTGAGGAAGCTCTTAGAGAATCAGCGAAAACACATTAATTCAATATCTCTCTATGCACGGCCGGAGCTAATATTAAAGGTGCATTAAAACTTATATTTATACTGAGTGCAGGTTAGAATTATAAATTCGAATAGCTAAGGATACTCAGCCCTTAGCTACAGACTATCGTAATCAGTTTAACTTTTACTTTCTAAACCTAACCCCAAATCCACCAACTCCCAGCAACAACACAAATCCCCATACAAACACATTGCCGTATTGGCTGTACACGCTGTCGCCTTGTATAAGCTTTATATCGGCTTTCATGGTTGCAGCTTCAAACTGTGGCATGGTTTGTTGAGTGTGGCTTATTGGGTCGTATACGGCGCTTACGCCATTGTTGGTAACACGTACCAGCGGGCGTTGTAACTCTAATGCGCGCATGCGGGCTATTTGCATGTGTTGTAATGGCCCAATAGAGTCGCCAAACCACGCGTCGTTACTTACCGTAAATAGCAGGTCTGAGTCGCTTTTGTAGTTACCGCGTACTAAATCGGCAAATACTATTTCGTAGCAAATGGCAGGTAGCAGGTTAAAGCCATTGGCGCGTAGGTGGTTTTGCACTCTATCGCCACGGGTAAACGATGACATAGGTAAATCAAACAATGGCGCTATAGGGCGCAATATATCCTGAAATGGTACAAATTCGCCGATAGGTAACAACTGGTGCTTACGGTAGCGATTTTTGTCTAGGTAGCGGTAATGGCCGTGCTCGTCGTTGTGCTCTTTATTACCTACCACAATAAGGGTGTTGTAAATGGTTTTGGTGTCGAGCTGGTAGTCAACAATACCGGTAACTAATGCGGTTTTATTAAACGAGGCCGCGCTGTCTAAATTGGCTAAATACGTGTCGGCAAGGGCTTCTATTTCGGGCACTGCGGCTTCGGGCCATACCACTAGGTCGGCATCCCAATGTGGGCGTGTTAAGTCTTGGTACTTGCTCATGGTGGTCCAAAACTCACTGGGTTCAAAGCGCAGGTGCTGTTTAATATTACCTTGTACCAATAAGGTCGACATTTCTTTGCCAGAGTAGTGATTATTACCGGTATTTAATGCGCCAATAACAAGTAACGCTAAAGCGGCTGCGCTTATTAATGGGGTTTTAAAATCTTTTTGGGTGAGCCTGTAAAGGGCAAAACCAATGCCAACACAGGTAAGCGTTAAGCCAAATTCGCCAATATAAGGGGCAAGCAGCCTAAGCGGGCCATCTGTTTGTGTATAGCCAAAACTTAGCCACGGAAAGCCGGTCAGTAAGTGTCCACGTAAGTATTCACTAATGGCTATGGTGGCAATTAGAAGTGCGCCCATGCTTTTAGGGCCACTTGCAAAGCGAGTTGCAGCCCAAAACGCCAGCGCCGGAAACAGGGCTAAATATGAACACAGTAAAGCCATTAACGAGAGCGATGCTATAAGCGGCATGCCGCCAAAGGTGGCAATAGATACATGCACCCAGCTAATACCCGCGCCAAACCAGCCTAAGCCAAATATAAAGCCATATTTAGCGGCGCTTTTTGCGTGCGCTTTGCCTGTGTTGTTTGGATTAATACAAAAAATAATGGCGGCAATGCTAAAAAATGCGATGGGCCAAATTTGGTAAGGGGCGTAGCCAAAAGTTAAAATAAGGCCCGCAACCAGTGCGAGCCATGCTTTTTTATCTTTTACTAACAGGGTGAGTTTAGTTAGTAGTTTCTTCACTGTCGTTTTCATCAACCTTAGGAACGGTGACTTGCAGTTGTAAAATACGACGGTTATCAGAATTAGTTACTTTAAACTGATAGTCGTCTATTTCAATTGTTTCGCCGCGACTTGGCATATGGCCAAATGCGTGTAGTACCGTGCCGCCAATGGTGTCGGCTTCATCGGTGCTGTAACCTGTTTTAAAGTACTCGTTAAAGTCATCTACAGGGGTGAGCGCTTGTACTACGTATACATGCTTAGCAAGTTGGCGAATATCTTGTTGATCTTCTTCTTCGTCGTGTTCATCTTCGATTTCGCCGACAATTATTTCAAGAATATCTTCAATGGTTACAAGTCCCGATACACCGCCGTATTCGTCAATGACAATAGCCATGTGATAGCGTTGCTGACGAAATTCATTTAGTAGGGTGTCTACGCGCTTGCTTTCTGGCACTACCATGGCTGGGCGTAAATATTCGCGCAGTGAGGGTAGGTGCTCATCTTTATTTAAAATAAGCGGCAGCAAGTCTTTTGCGAGCAAAATACCTTCAACGTGGTCTTTGTCTTCACACACCACCGGAAAACGCGAGTGGGTGGAGTCGACCATCATGGGGATCAAATCTTCAAGGGGGCTGTCGACCTCAAGTGTGACCATTTGTGAGCGCGGGATCATTATATCGCGCACTTTAAGCTTGGATACACCAAGCACACCTTCAATCATTTCTTTGGTTTCTGGGTCGATTACGTCACGCTCTTGCGCGTCGGCAATTACTTCAACCAGCTCTTCTCTATTCTGGGGTTCCCCTTGCAACATTTGGGCTATGCGGCCCATCCACGTTTTGCCAGAAGAACCCTGGCTAGATTGCGAGTTATCGTCGCTCATTGCGTCTAAATGCTCCGTTAATTTAAATTTCGTCCCGGTATGGGTCAGCTATGTTTAGCTCTGCAAGTAATTGCTTTTCTATGCTTTCCATCTCAAAAGCGTCTTCACTCTTTATATGGTCAAATCCAAGTAAATGCAAGCATCCATGAATAACCATATGGGCAAAGTGGTCATGAAATGACTTTTCTTGCTCGATTGCCTCGGCCAATACAATGGCTGGGCAAATTATTAAATCACCTACTAATGGCAAATCAATGCCTGGCGGTGCTTCAAATTCGAACGACAACACGTTGGTTGGTTTATTTTTACCACGGTAGTCGTTGTTTAATTGTTGTGATTGGGCTTCATCGCTTATAACGATACTCAGCTCAGACTCATCACGAAACTTGCTCAGGGCTTTATCGGCCCACAGTGCAAATTGTTCTTCGCTTGGGAGGTTGTCAAACTCACACGCTATTTGTAAATCTAATTCGGTGCTCACGGTATTACTCTTTAGTTGAAGGCGGCTGTTGAGCGGCAAGTTGCTCTTTGGCTTTTTGTTTTTCTATACGCTTTAGTCGCTCGCTTTCGTCATTGCGCTCGTAGGCTTCGACAATACGGCCAACTACTGGGTGGCGAACAATGTCGTGCGATTGGAAAAAGTTAAAGCTAATTTCTTCAACATCGCTAAGTACTTCTATTGCATGGCGAAGGCCTGAGCGCGCACCGCGTGGTAAATCAACTTGTGTTATATCGCCCGTTATTACTGCTTTAGAGTTAAAGCCTATACGGGTTAAAAACATTTTCATTTGCTCGGCGGTGGTATTTTGGCTTTCATCTAAAATAATAAACGCATCATTTAGTGTACGGCCACGCATGTAAGCAAGTGGGGCAATTTCAATAATGTGTTTTTCAATAAGTTTTTCTACTTTTTCAAAGCCAAGCATTTCAAATAGCGCATCGTAAAGAGGGCGCAGGTATGGGTCTACCTTTTGGCTTAAATCGCCTGGTAAAAAGCCCAGTTTTTCACCGGCTTCTACCGCTGGGCGGGTAAGTAATATACGACGTATTTCTTGGCGCTCTAGGGCATCTACTGCGGCTGCAACTGCAAGGTAGGTTTTACCTGTACCGGCAGGGCCAATACCAAAGGTAATGTCGTGATGCAAAATATTAGCAACATACAAACCTTGGTTGTCGTTACGCGGTTTAATTACGCCACGGCGGGTTTTAATAAACATTTCTTTGCCGTACGCACTTTGCGGCACTTCTTGTTCTAGGGCTTTTGATTCGGTAATGGCTAAATGTACGTTGTCGGGCTCTATTTCACCAATTTCGCCACGAACAGGTTGAGTATCAACATAAAGGTTTTTTAAAATGTCTACGGCCGCGGCACTTGAGTGCAGTTTACCTGTTACTTTAAAAAAGTTGTCGCGGTGGATTATTTCAACACCTAGGCGGCGTTCAATTTGTTTGATGTTTTCGTCAAACGGGCCAC
>CERR01126761.1_pt1 | contig 37640 bp, 31 predicted proteins | sample 530841 | NCBI WGS metagenome assembly CERR01 (sample SAMEA2621021, study PRJEB7988) | marine metagenome | biome: marine biome (ENVO:00000447); feature: surface water layer (ENVO:00002042); material: "saline water (ENVO:00002010), including plankton (ENVO:xxxxxxxx)" | depth 5 m | reverse complement strand
ACGCTTTCAAAAAACAGAAGTATATTTCCGATAACTACCTTTGAAGTCCTAGAAACGGAAGTTTACTTCCGTTTTGTAAGTTTATAAGCTGGTGTCTAGTGAAAGCTGGGAAGTCCAGTGATAATTTTGCTAGTTGTCTAAACCCATGTGTTAATAGTTAAAGCATGAGCAAACATTGATACAGTTCAAATGCTATTTAGTAATTGAGCAGGACGCTTTCAAGAAAGCAGGCAAATAAGTGGCTAGAGTTAAATAAGCGTTATTATAGAAATAACTATATTTAAGTACTTTTAAATTTCACTTGCTGTGATTGTACTAACAGTAGGCTTCATCAAAGTTTGTTGTTTATAACCGTAATCTAAAGCCGTAAATGTAGCGCTTACTCGTATTTGACCCACAAACCTACCAGTCTAATATTCTTAATATTATGCAGGTGGCGTTTTTAATACCTGTAAAAGGCTAATCAGTAATAGCGCTATCAAGCAGTGCAGTAACAACCACTGGTTTTATTAAGTAACAGTTCGCTGTTAAATCCAGCTACAAGATTATTTATAACCGTTTCAACAAAACCACTGCCCTGCGCGCAGCCGAGCCCTTGAGAAAGTGGGCCGGCATAAACAAAGTCACCTTTATCGTTAATCACCACGGCAGCCGGTGTAGCAGGGAGCAGTATTTGTAAAGAGGCTGTTTGCTCAATATTGATAAGCGTAATATTTTGCGCTTTAGAAAACGCAGCCAACTGTTTTAAATGAGGCTGGGCTTGCTTGGTGCAGCCACAGTCAGGGTCAGTAACGATAATCAACGAATTATGCTTTGCTGCTGTAAACCCTATGTGTTGTTTAAATTTAGTAAACCACCCTGGTTGCTCAAGCACGCCATAGCTGTCAAAAACGCGCAACTGATTGTATTGATAATAAACTAAACCAGAAACCGTCACTACTAACCACAGAGCAATCACTGCACTCATTTTAATGGATGAATTACTTAAATTTAGCAATGCTTTGCTCTAATACCGCAATACTTACGTCGATCATTTGCACTTTAGCGGTTAGCTTTTCTACCACTTTGGTATCTTGATATTGGCTTTGCTGCATTTGTTCTGTGCTTGAGGCTATTTGTTTTGTGTTTACAGCTTGCTCAGCAACAACTTGCGCTACAGAGTGAGTACTTTGGCTGACGGCTTTTATTTGCTCACTCATGGCGCTTATGTTTTCTTTCATGGTGGTGCTGATATGCGTTAAATCAACGACAAAATCGACACACTGGCTCATAGATTGGGTTGACGTTTTACTGTTTGTAACTAAATCTTTTAATGTTAAAGCAATTTTATCTGTCGTGGCTTTACTGCTTGTAGCAAGCGTTCTGACTTCATCGGCTACAACAGCAAACCCGCGGCCATGCTCACCCGCTCTTGCGGCTTCAATGGCCGCATTAAGCGCAAGTAAGTTAGTTTGCTCTGCAATGCCTGATATTTCATTTAACAACCCTGATATTACATCGCCAGCGGCCACCAAATGATTTATTTGCTCTTCTGTATGATTAAGTAAATTAAGTAGCTCCGTGCTTTTAGTGTCTGTTTGCATAACGTCATTTAAGGCGCTATTTGCAGCTTGAGTAATGTTATCTACCTGCTGCTTTAATACTTCGCTTTCATGCTCAACTAAGCTAAAGCCCTGTGCAACTTGAGCACCAGAGTCTGCTATATCATTAGTTTGTTCCTTTCTTTGCTCTGCCCCGCTTGCTAGCTCATCGTGTACGTTTATTAATTGCTGCGAATTTTGCTGCAGTGAAAGAGACTGCGTTTGCACTTGCCTAATTACATCTGATAAATAACCCAATAAAGTATTAAAGCCCGCTACTGCATTGCTATTTTTATCATCGGCCCTAAGCGAAAGCTGTATATGCTCAGGGTCTTGCATAATAGCTTCGGTCGCTTTGGTTAAAGACACGCCAGCTCGGCGCTCTTGTTGTAGGGTTTTAGCAATATAGCCTGCTACAAACACTTCTACTATTGCATAGCCGGCATGTATAAGCACCGTAGTAAACGCCAGTCTGTCAGGGTCAAATACATAAAAACCGGTGTTTTGTGTTTGTAAAAAGTAAAAGCTTAAATGATGAACGGCCACAAAAATAATGGCCGTAATAAACACCTGCCACTGTACAAACATAATCAACATGGCCATTAAGATGAATATTTCGAAGTGTACTTCTATTAACCCAAAGGCTTGTTGTATGTGCAAAAAAGAAAACATCATAATTGCCGCAGCAACAACATGACCTGTGATTGGGTTATTTTTCTGAGTTTTAAGTAACCATATAGGCATTAAGCTTAAAGGTAGGCCGACTATAAATGCTTGTGTAAGTGTCCCAAAGTACAAGCCTAGGGCGATAGACTCTACAAACAAAAAAATGAATATTATGGTGAATAAACGACTTACACTATTCATAAATACCTTTAATTATTAAAATTTTTTTAAACAAAATCAGGGGTTGTACGTATTAGCTAATAATTACGACCACATTTAATTATCAATATAGCCTAGCCTGCCAACTTTACTTAATAATTGATAAAACCGCTTTAAATTCAGGTAACGCTGCGTTTATTGTCCACTGAAAAATGATACTTTCTACGCTTGTAATTATTGCCCCTGCCTGTTGTAACTGCTCTAGAGCTAGCGATTTATGCATCGTATTACGTGAGCCCACAGCATCTGCAGCTACATGCACCTCAAACCCTTGTGCTATTAAATCTAAGCAGGTTTGTAACACACATACATGCGCCTCCGTGCCTATTACTATAATTTGTGAACGCGTAAGCTTTGTAAACACAGCATTAAATGCAGGCTCATTACACGCACTAAAATGTGTTTTTTCAACAGTCTGTGCGTTTATAAGGGTGTTTTTTAAAAGGCTGTTTGTACCACCAAGCCCTTGAGGATATTGCTCAGTCACTATGCTAGGAATTTTAAAAAGGCCGCTTACTTTGGCAATTTTTATTGCCCACCCTAGTAAATCAGTAAATTCGCTAATAGCAGGAGATAGCTTATCTTGAATATCTATCACTAATAACACGCTGTTATCCGCAGATAAATTTTTGTGACTAACCATAACACCCCGTTTTTAAGTAATTATAATTAGTAAGCGTAGCTTAAATGGTTATAAATAACTAAATTAGTGCTTTAATTTAGTTGTTATAAGTTGTAATCCACATTTTAAAAAATGTGCTATATTTAACTTTTATATGTATATCCCCTGCCCTAGAGCGAGTTTATTAGTGCGATTGAGTATTTTGTTTTTTCTCTTCACCACTGTATGTTTTCTTTGTATTACTAGCGTATCTGCCTCCACAAATTATGCTCAACAACTACAACGAATATCTACCGATGAAGGTTTATCCCAAAATTACGTAACTAAAATTTTGCAAGATGATTTAGGTTATATTTGGATAGCTACAGCGCAAGGGCTTAATCGATTTGACGGCTACACGGTAACCCCTTTTGATGGCGGATTTACTCTTAACGAAAACTTCATCACTACACTATTTAAAACGCATGCAGGCAATATAATTGTTTCTACTGAGCTTGCCGGTGCCTATTTAGTTAACCCAAAAACGTTAACTACTCGTAATATATTTTCGGGCAATCTTGCAGGTAATACAGGCAGTTACGCTTCAATTGAAGCGATAGCCCAGCACCAAGATACCTTTTACCTTGCCATTCTAAACAACGTGTATTCACTTAATTCTAAAACAAATTCACTTACTTTAGAGTTTACTATAGGCAATGAAAACAGCGTGGTGCGCGCGTTAAAATATTACAAAAATACGCTATTTATAGGCACACAAACGGGTTTATTTAGCTACGACCTAAAAACAGAGTCATTAACCCCTCTTAATTTACATACTCCCGATAAACAAACAGTCGATAACAGTAATGTTAAGTTTTTATCTGTAGATCCCACGCTAGGATTATTAGTAGGCACCGTTGAGGGCATGTACGCATTAAGTTTAAATAGCTCAGCAGGAGCAGCTGCAGATCAAAGCACTAAAAGCGTGATTGCTGATTACAATATTTGGGATTACAGCAATACACCCTATGGCGAATTTATTGCCACAGAGCATGGCTTGTTCGAATTTAACCGAGAAAAGGGCACCACTGAGTTAATTCTTAGCTTTGATCAAAGTAAATTTAATATTACCGAAAATACTATTAACGATTTAATGGTCGACTCAAGTGGCGTGTTTTGGCTGGCGTCGCGCACTCAAGGCGTGCTTACTTGGTCAATAAACACACGGCGCTTTAACAAAACCACCCTACCCGAAAACAACTATATAAACAGTATTTACCAAGACGATGATTTAACTATGTGGTACGGCACCGATAATGGCCTTGCCCATGTAAATGCTAAAAACAAAACAACCTACTACCTAACCTCGCAAGACCCTAAAGCGGTTTATGGTGAATACGCTATTTTTGAAATTAATAAAGCGCATTTAGATTCCACTTCGCGGTATTTATGGCTAACGGGGTACTACAGTTTAATTTTATTTGACAAAGAAACAGGCACTGCCGTTGCTAAAAAAGATTTAAATAACGCACTGTCTGAAGGTGTGGTTATTTATGGTTTGTCTGAGGTAGCCCCCGACACATTCGCTTTTTATAATGATCACAGTTTTTATGTGTACAATGGAAAAACAGGCTTAACGCGCGAAATTAACGGGTTAAAACAACATGTAAACCCTTTAGAGGCCTATACTTTTCATCGACCTTTTGATGATTACCCAAATGAATTTGTATTAAGTACAACTACCCACTTTTACCGGTTTAACGAGCAAACAAACACCCTTACCACTATTTATAAAACCAGCAAAAAAGACAGCCAAAATTACCACACAGTCGAAAACTGGTTAACCGATAAAAATAATATTTTATGGTTAGCAACAACCAGCGAAGGCCTAGTGGGTATTGATGCGCAGAGCTTTGAAAAAAAGCACCACTTTAACGTAAGTAACGCCTTAAAAACGCAGTCTATTTATTCACTTATTAGCGATGAGTATGGTTATTTATGGTTTAGCAGTAAAAATGGGTTGTACCGCTTAAATACCGATACGTTAAGGCTGCGAGTTTTTACAGTAAAAGATGGTTTATCGGTTAATTTATTTAGCACTTTAGGGGCAATTACGCTTAAAAATAACACTGTAATGTTTGGCAGCAGTTATGGTGCAATTTCGTTTAACCCCGCTGAGTTTTTAAAGCAAAGCACGCAAACAACAACCTCAATAACCGATATAACTTTAATGTCGCGCGATTTAGACTATCAGCCAAATCAGTTTGCCACCTCTGCATTGCAATTAACACATGAAGATATGGGTTTGGAGGTCAGCTTTTCTAATTTTGATTTTCAAAATAGCGCGGAAACACGTTACAAAATTACGCTTCAAGGACCTACTTCGCTAGAGTATGATGATTTAAAAGCAAACAAAATATTTTTTACAAAGCTCCCACCAGGTAATTATCAATTAAAGGCCAGCGCGTATAATTTTAACAGTGCGACCGAATCAAAGCCGGCGCTGTTAAATTTTAATGTGGCATACGCGCCGTGGAAGTCTCCTTATGCGTATGCGGCTTATATTTTAATTATTATAACTGTGCTGTGTTTACTGTTTTGGCAATACAGAAGCAGACAGCTAGCCATAGCTAATGCGCAAAAAGCGACTATACACTCGCAAAAACAAACCGAGCTTGCGCTCAGTAACAATAAAAGTGGCATTTGGGATTACCATTACAGCGACGATTCGGTAAATACAAACCGGGGAAGTGAGCTTGGGTATACTAATTTGCCAAACCGTATTCCATTAAAACATTATTTAGCTTTAATTCACCCTGAAGACAAACCTCGGGTTATTTCGCACTGGTTAAATTTTACCAAACAAAAAAAGCATGAGCATTGGCAAGCAACTTACCGGTTAAAGCATAAGCTTGGCCATTGGTTGTGGTATCAAGATTTAGGGCAAATTATTTATGACGAACACACAAATAAACCGGTATCTGTATCTGGCATATATACCAACATAACTGAGCAACGTGCCAATGAGCAGCAAGCCAACATTTTAGGTGAGGCGTTTGGGCAAATAAACGACTGGCTGCTTATTTTAGATAATAACTTGGTGCCGGTTTCTGCAAACAACAGTTTTATAAAAACCTTTTCGCAAACTCATAAACATCCACTTAGCTTAAAAGTGTTTGTTAATGCGATAGGTAAAGCGCAATGTAAAAGCTATGCCAACACATTAAAAAGCTTAACAGCAAAACAAAATTGGCGAACTGATGCCGTTATTAAAACTGCAACTAACCCGCACCACCCCATACATATAAGTGCCACTGCAATCGCTAAAGATACACATAGCATAAGTTACTATGTGATTGTTATTTCGGATTTAACCGAGCAAAAAAAGGCAGAAGACGAGCTGCGCTATTTAGCCAACTTCGATCCCCTAACACAATTGCCTAACCGCAGTTTAATGCATCAAAAAATTGGTAAATCGATTAAAAAAGCTCACCAGCAGCTCACTCAAAGCGCTTTACTATTTATAGATTTAGACAAATTTAAACCGGTAAACGACACATTTGGCCATGCAGTGGGAGATCAACTGCTGTGTAATATTACCCAAAGAGTGAGCGCGATGTTGCCAAGTAATGCCACGCTTGGCCGCCAAAGCGGTGACGAATTTTTAGTGCTTATTGATAACGTAGAAGACATAGCCGCACTTAATAACATAGTCAAAAGTATCAGCTCAGCACTTGCCAATAAGGTCATTATCGAAGATTTTTCTATTAATATATCAGCCAGTATTGGCGTGGCTTTATACCCATTTGATGCCAGCTCGACCGATTTACTGATCAGAAACGCCGATGTAGCCATGATGCATGCAAAGCAAGCAGGCAGAAACGGGTTTAAGTTTTTTAACGACTCGATGAACGAGCAAATAAAACAAAAGCTCATCCTCGAAAACGATTTAAAAGACGCCGCGAAAGATAATCTATTATTTAATCACTACCAACCCATAATAGACACGCACGCACAAACAATAAATGGGGTAGAGTTACTTATGCGCTGGGAAAATAACGGCCAATTTGTCTCGCCGGCATTATTTATCCCTATTGCTGAAGAAACAGGCCTGATAGAAGCATTAACTGAGCAAGCTTTAGAGCGCGCGCTAACTGAGCTAGCCCCTACATTGGCCAGCAACCCATTATTTTATATTTCACTTAACTTGTCGCCAAAGCACATTTTAAGGACGAATATAGCAACCAAGCTGACCAATATATTAAAACAGCATCAAATGAGCCCAGTGCAACTGCGCCTAGAAATAACAGAAAACATACTGCTAGAAGACAAGCAAAAAGCCGCAAAGCAACTACAAAAGTTAAAATCGGCTGGTTTTAAGCTGTTACTCGATGATTTTGGCACCGGCTACTCATCACTTACTTATTTGAGCCAGTTCCCTATTGATGTCATTAAAATAGATCAAAGCTTTGTTAACAGCATTGGGGTTGATAAAAGTGATGAGTCGATCATCAAAACCATTTACACTTTAGCTCAAAACTTGGAGCTTTATTGCATAGCCGAAGGCGTTGAAACTAAGCAACAAAAAGCCTTTTTAGAAGGGTTAGGTTGTCATGTTTTACAAGGTTATTATTTTGCAAAACCAATGCGTGCAGAGCAATTACAAAACCCCGAAACACATGAGCATATTCACACTTTAATAAAAAGTTAGCTATGAATATGCTGGCATTCGTGGCTTTCTATTTGCAGTACGCTGCTTTTAACATTAAAACGCGCAGCGAGGAGTTTTTCTATTTTTAAGCGGCAGGCTTCATCGTGCTTTTCAATTGTACAATGCTCTTTTAACACCACGTGAGCGCCGACAATAATATCGCTGTCTTTGCGCGACACCGTCACATTATGTACGTTATGCACATGCTCTAAATCGGTAATTGACTGCTCAATATCCTTCACTTTAGGCAACTTAGCGTTATTAAAGAACAGCCCTTTAATACAGCTCGTGATCACTTTACCGCCAGTAAATAACACAAACGAGGCAATTAGCATGCTCGATAAAATATCAATAATGCTCCAGCCCGTAAAATAAATAAGTACGCCAGCTATAAACGTAGAAATGGTCGATATAATGTCAAAAAACGAATGCAAAAATACAGCGTACACATTAATGCTTGCTTTGCGGCCTTTATAAAGTACCCACGCTGCAGCACCATGAAATAAAAACCCCACAGAGGCAATACTCGACATTAAAAAGCTGTTTATTGCTAAATCATGGCCATCGTTATGATGGGAAATTCTCTCTACACCTTCATATAAAATAACGGAGCTTATCGCCAAATACAGTAAACCATTAATTAAACCACCAATGAGCTCAGCGCGTTGATAGCCATCGTTATAGGTTTTAGCAAAATGAATTGCTAAGCTTGAGGCAATAAGGGCAATAAATAGCGAGCTATTATGCACAAATAAGTGCCCTGCATCGGCAAGTACAGCAAGCGAATTAGCGTAATAAGCGCCAATTACCTGAATTACCATAAATGAACATGTTATCGCTAAAGCGATAAGTAACCGACGACGAGACGCCTGGTGTGTAGTGATTTCTGTCATGAAATGCTTGAAAAACCTATACTTAAAATGCAAATAAGCCGTCAGGTGGCTTAGAGTAGAAAAGGGTAATGATATACAGTAGCAATTGTAATACGAAGCCCTCTTAAACGCACTAAAAACTTAGCAAAATAGCTAAAGTTGTACTAAATAACATAGTAGGAACAATTAAATTGTATGTAAAATCAACGGGAGCAATGAGTGGGCTTAAAACCAATCGAAGATGTGTGGAGTACTATAAAGCTTATTCCGTTTGCCGTTGTACTTTATGATGCTAAAACACAAGCCTATAAAGCAAACACTCAAGCGCAGAGTATATTTGATTTACCCTCACAGCCAACATTAAAAGATGCAGACTTTAAGCACCTCACGTTAAGTAGTCCAGAAAGTAAAAAACAATTTACTGTTGCTCAATTGTTTGAAAAATACTTAGTTATAAATACTAACTGCCACGTATTTTTACAAAAACAAACGCAAGGCCTATTACTAAACGCCAAACTTGCCTCGCTAAATAGTCACTTATACATTGCTACGTTTGAGATAATTGAACACAACGAAGATGCGCAATATAACTTTGATAAAATTATTTCAAAAATTTCTACCGACTTAATAGATATTCAAATTGACGATATTGATACTCATATAGAGTTTGCGCTTAAAGCCATTGGCACTGTATGCCATGCCGATAGGAGCTACTTATTTAAATTTTCTGACGATGGTAAGTCAATGCGTAACACCCATGAGTGGGTTAACCAAGGGATTCAGCCATTTAAAGATCAACTACAGCACATACCAAAAAACTCACTCCCCTACTTTGCTAATTTAATGGGCACCACACACTTATTTAAAGTAAATGATGTTGCCAGCCTCCCAGCAAAAGCGGCTAAAGAAAAACAAGAACTTGAGCGTGAAGGTATTCAATCGGTACTGTGTATTGGCCTTCGCTACGATAAGGAGCTAGTAGGCTTTATTGGTTGTGATTGTGTAAAGCAAAAACGTGAGTGGACAGACTTAGACTTAATTAGGTTAAAACTAGTAGGTGAAATAATCGCTAATGCGTTTAAAAACTTAAACTACAAGCAAGAGCTTCAGCATATTCAACAACAGCTAATTACCGCAAATCAAAAACTTAACCACCTTGTTAATACCGACAGCCTCACCACAATTGCAAACAGACGCTGTTTTGACAAAGCACTAGAGAGCGAAATTAAACGTTGCGCACGTGCAAAGCAACCCGTTAGCTTAATTATGTGCGATATTGATTTTTTTAAAAATTACAACGACAGCTACGGCCATCAACAAGGCGATGAAGCCTTAGTTAAGGTGGCAGCTGCGCTTAAGTCGCAATGCCGACGCGAAGGCGATTTAGCCGCGCGCTATGGCGGTGAAGAATTTGCCGTCATTTTACCGGCAACTAATGAGCAAGACTCCCAGCAATTTACCCGCTTAATTCAACAAGCAATTAACGCGGCAGGCATAAAACACAATAATTCTACCGTAAGTGAGTACTTAACATTAAGTATCGGTTTTTATTCAGCCACGCCTGATAAAAATAGCACGTCACAGTGCTTTATAAGCAAAGCCGATCAAGCACTCTATACCGCAAAAGAAACAGGCCGTAATAAGGTGTGCCAATTTACATAACTAAATCTATTATAAAGTAACGGGCGGCTCTAGCTGCCCGTTTTTTATGTCTGTTATTTTAAATACATTACCTTGTAATGACTGGTTAGTTTTTACATTACTGTCATCTGCAGAAGTTACAAATAGCCACTGTGCGTTATTGCCACCAAACGCAACGCTTGTAGGTTTTGTTGCAGCAAGCGACAGTGTGTTTAAAACCTCCCCATCTGGCGATAAACACATAACGCAGCCCATATCCCATACCGCAAGCCATAAGTTGCCAAGGGCATCAATCACACAGCCATCTGGGTCTACTTGGGTATTTTTAAATTGATAAAAAACTTGGGCGGGTAATATAGGCTCACCGCTATCTGGGTTTACATTTAAAGTAAAAATACAGCTGGCTTTTGAGTCGCAGTAATAAGCACGTGAGCGCGCTTTATCAAAACATAACCCGTTGGGAATGGTTAAACCTTGCACCACGCAATTAAGCGAATTTTGATAAAAACGGTAAATTTTACCCTCGCCTGAGCGGGCGTTTGTATCCATAGTGCTTAGCCAAAAACCACCCCAAGGGTCTGCCCGACCATCGTTAGAGCGCCGTGTGGACTGGGTATTTTCTAAAAATGTGAGCGTTTGGCGCCCCCCAGAAGCTATATGGTATTTATATATACCCGTACTGGTGCCAATAATAAGATGTGCTTTATCAAGCCACGCTAAAGCCGAAACCGTATCTTGCATTTCAACTTGTGTTAGTGAGTCAGGCTTTGTTAAACACTTACTTAGCAGCAGGTTTTTTTCTATATCTACCCAAAATAGCGTTTCAAGCAAAGGGTGCCAAAGCGGGCCTTCACCTAACTTATTTTGCACGTTACTAAATACGGTTACACTTGAGTCAGTCATAAATAACGATTCTTTAATATTAACAAAGCCTTGTATTAATAAATACTTTATCAGAAATCCCCAACACTTACGATTAAACAAAACACATTAGCAGCTAAACGCTTTTTGCTAAGCCAAACAGTGCACTAATACCAAATAGCTTAATTAAGTGATTTAGTTTTAAATACTAAACCACATTGATTACAGGATAAAAGCTTCGTTATTGCTCTGTTTATATCAAAATTTTTAGCGCCGTTAGCGCCAAGTTTAATCCCTTAAGTGAATAAAGTAATGTGGCAAATGGGTATAATTATTTCAGCATTTTATCGCGCTTTACCTGGTTAGTTGGTAATATCATCAACAGGGAGGTAATAGTATGATTAATAATAACAATAAACATTCTTTAGTGGTTGAGGGAGGTGCAATGCGCGGTATTTTTGCCGCCGGCGTGCTGGATGAGTTTTTAGCGCAGCGCTATCAACCTTTTACTAATTACTTTGGGGTTTCTGCTGGCGCTACCAATATAGCCGCTTATTTATGCCAACAACCTAAACGAAATTACCATGTTATTACCGACTTTTCGTGTCGGCCTGAATTTATTAACTTAGCGCGCTTTATCAAAGGCGGCCACTTATTTGATTTAGATTGGCTGTGGCAAGCAACCATTAAAGAAATCCCCCTCAATACAGAAGCCTTTGCAAAGGCGGCTCACGAATTTTATATCGTCTCTACAGCTATCACCACAGGGCAGCCCCATTACCTTAAAGCAAGTAGTGATGCGATGGTAGAGCAACTTAAGGCATCGTGCGCGATTCCAATTGCGTATCGTAACTACCCTATAATTAATGATATTGCGATGACCGATGGCGGCGTAGCAGACTCTATTCCCGTAATAAAAGCATACGAAATGGGCGCTCAAGAAATAACCGTGGTGCTTTCTCAGCCACTTGGCTATAGAAAAAAGCCAAGTAAATCGCAGTGGTTAACTAAAAAACTTTATAAAAACTACCCTGCTTTAGTAAAAAGCACGATTAACAGAGCGCATGTTTATAACAGCAGCATAGATTTTATTAATAACCCGCCTGAAGATTGCAAAATCAATATTATTGCTCCACCGCCTCAATTTAGAGTGGGTCGTACAACCAAAAATGTTAAACGCCTTAACGATGGGTACAAAATGGGAATTGATACAGCCAGAGCCTTTTTAAGCTAAGTGTGTTGTTTCCCTTTAGATAGCGCAACCAGTATGCCCATTACAGTAAACGCTGCAATGGTGCATACAATGCCCGCTAGCACAGCGTAAACATGTATAAAAAACGCTAAGGCAATAGCTATTAAAGCACTACAATACAGCCATTTATAGGCTACTTTGTAGTGCTTACTTCTCATTAATAATAAAGCGGCCAGTAAACACGCTAGTGCAATAACTATCATAACAGTGTTCATGCTGCTTTTACCTCTGCAAGTGCTATGGCATCAGGTTTTGTTTTTAAGTATCCCCATAAAAACGCCAGTCCAACAATTAAAAAGCTAATATCTGTAAATGCCACTAAGGTACTGTTTGCGTTAATAACATTATTAACGCCCAATACACTATTAAATGGTAAAACACTTATTAAGAATAAGGCGCAAAGCAACAAGGTTGCTCTGAAGTAGTTTTTATAGCTTTGCCAAAATGCTGCAATTACTAGCCATACTAACCACACGTAAAAAAATACCGGCCCAAAGTAAGCATTGTGCTCAGCGCCAGCCACGGCATAGTTTAAAAGTACTTGCATAGGGAATAACACACAACAAGCAATCACTAAACCACCGCAACTGCCTATAATAAAGCGGTTCCACCTTGCATACGCGTCAGCGCTAAGCGTTGGTGTGCTGCCTCTGGTACGCTTTGCTAACCACATCATCATGCCAGAAAGTGGCATTAAGGCACATGCTAAGCCAAGCATTACCCAAAGTAACTTCACAAATAAACCTGCAAAATTACCAAAATGGAGTGGGAAGAGTATTTCAATAATTTTAATTGATACCCCTGCAATATCGCCAAAACTACTCATTGAAGTGATGTACTCCCCTTGCCCATTGTAATGCAATAACTGAGAAGCCACGGCTTCGCCTCCTAAAAGGCGTAAATACACTTGTGCGTTAGCATCGTTATGCGCCATTACCGTGGCATCTAAAATAACTGCATGTGGGTAGCGTTGCTGCGCATCACTTAAAATAGCGGTTATGTTAGTTGGGTGATTTACATAACTAATTATTGGCTCAGGAATAGCTGTAAAAGTTTCTATCAACTTATCTTGGTCGCCTCCAAAGCTAACAAAAGCTGCTGCAGGTAGTAAGATTACGGTTGCGAGCCCTAAAAATGCGCCACTAAAGCCAATTACAATATTAAAAATACTGCCCCAAATACCCATTACTTTGTGGCCGTCACTTATGGTTACATCTAAGCCTTTGTGCCACCTAAAGGTGAACAGCTCTTTAATTAATTTACGATGTATAAATAAGCCAGTTACCGTACTTACTAATAATGTTAAACCTAAAAACCCAGTTAAAATAAGCCCTATAGGTCGCCCTAAATGTAAGTCAGCGTGAAACTCACCAATGTAGCTGGCTGCATCTGTTTTTCTATTGGCATAATATTGCTTACTGGGGCCATAGTAGGTATTTACCAACGCTAAGCTTGCTGGGTCAAATTCAAATGCCCGAAGTACTTCTTGCTGGTAATTTTCATCACCATGGTGCGATTCAAATACTAAAGCCAGTAAGTGAAAATTATGCCCTGTTGGCATAAACACATGAATGTTTTCACCAAACTCTTTGGGCACTTGAGCGTGGTATGTATTAACTAATGTGCTTATTTCGCTATTAGGAATATGTTGAGTTTGCTGCAGTGATTGGTTGGCCCAAATTTTTAGCTCAGGCCTGGCAAGTACTGCTAACGCGCCGGTAAATGCCACAACAAACAATAAAACGGCGGTTACTACGCCCACCCAACTATGTAATAAAAATAGCTTTTTTAAAGTAATTGATTTCATCCTTGCCCCTGCATTAATGCAAAATAACTTAAAATTCCATGCACTAAACACAAAGTGATCATGACTAAAAATGGCTGCCATGCTTTTTCGCTAATGTAGGCATATATAAAAAGCCCAACCCAAATAATTGGAAACAGTAAAATAGGCAGTAAAATTTGTTCACTCATTTGTAATGGCAAGTAGGTAGTCATCCCGGTGATCATCACCGTAGCGGTTACCAATGCCAATACGCACGCCATTAAATGGCGACGCTTTGTAGCGCTAAAGGTTTTTTTATTATTCATTTTTAGCTCATTTAATAAATAGCAGGCGCGCACATCTGCACATGCAAATAACAACTATTTGCATTATATTGCGCATTTGTAAATTTATGCAACATATTATCGTTACTTAATAAGCTAACAAGCTCCTTTTTATTCGCACAATCAATGCCTGTTTATTTATAAAATTACATTTTTTGAGCATACTTGGTATTTAGGTAGGTAAATATGATGGGCTGAAACTGTTTTTAAATAATCCCAAAAACAACTGCGTTATCATACTGATCAGTGCTTAACTGCTTAGCCCATTAAAATAACGACTAAACAGGCAAATTTTTAACTTTAACAGTCAACAAACTCTATAATTATTGTTATTTTGTTAAGGCATATGCAAAAAGCTAATTGTCCCTAGGCAGGCTCTTTTAGCAGCTGTTAAACAAATCACTATACATTGATAAAATGAGAGAAATTTATGAGCGATAAAATCAATCCAGACGCGTTACACGCACTAAAAATTGCATTTACTTACATGCCGCAAGCAATTGAAGTAACAAAGTACGAATATGGCGAGCGCTATCAAACGGTGCTTGATCATATTGAAGCCGTGCGCGAAGTGTTGCTTATAAACGATGTAGACCCAGAAGAAGTAGGCGGCGACATAAACCCAGAATACACGCCTAATTCTACCTATTAATGGGAAAAGTTTGCTAATTGAGCAAAACAATTAAGTTCGCGTGTTGATAGCCTAACACCCATTACTCAATATATTGCTCAACGGTTTACGCCTGTTGGTATAAACTGTTAAAAACATATAAATAAATGTGCCTATCTACCGATACGCATAACGATATAAAATACAATTAAGGTAATTGCGGTGAACTTTTTAAGGCGTTTTCACGATATAGTCTCAGACCAAACTCTGGATTTTAATTCTAAAATTAAAAACCTACTCGCGTTTGGCCTAGAAGTGTTCAGCCTTGATGTAGCAATAATTAGTAAAATTGATGCTAATACGTACACAGTATTACATGCTCTAACACCCGATAACGCCTTATTACCCGGTACACAATTTGAGCTAGATGGCACCTATTGCGTCCATACTTTATCAGCGGGCTCGGCGCTTTCGTTTCATAAAGCCTCACAAAGTACGATTGCAACTCACCCTTGTTACATAAATTTTCAACTTGAGTCCTACATTGGCGCACCTATAAAAGTAGCCGATAAAACCTTTGGCACTGTTAACTTTTCATCGCCTAACGAGTCACCTGCATTTAGCGACGAAGCCTACGATTACATTGAGCTATTTGCTCAGTGGTTAGGATCTGAATTTGCAAAAATAGACACTAAAGAGCAACTTTTAAAAAATAGCTACACCCTGTCAAAGCTCGAAAACATCGCGAATATCGGCACTTGGGAGGTCGATTTAATCGAGAACAAAGTTTATTGGAGTAAGCAAACTAAACGCATTCATCAGGTAGCCGATGACTACCAGCCAATAGTTGATAACGCGATTGAATTTTACAAAGAGGGTTCCAGCAGAGAAGCCATAAATAAAGCGGTAGAAAACGCCATAAACAAAGGTGAAAAATGGGATTTAGAGCTTGAGGTTATTACTGCACAAAACCAAGAAATTTGGATTTCGACTTTTGGAGAAGCCGAGTTTCACGAAGGTAATTGCATAAGGCTATTTGGTACATTTCAAGACATTACCGAATCAATCTTGCTTAGAGAAGCGCTAAAAAAGAAAAAAGCCGAAGCAGAGCATATGTTAGAAGATAGAAGTATGCTATTTGCTAAAATTAGCCACGAGTTACGCACCCCCCTAAATGGCATAACTGGCATGCTCACCACCTTAATAGATGAAAAAGACACTGAAAAACGAGACGAAAAAATAAAAATAGCGCTACGCAGCGCTGATATTTTACTTAACATTATCAACGAAGTACTCGATTTTTCTAAAATTAATCATGGTGAATTAAAACTAGAGCCAACCGATGTACTACTTAAAACCATATTTAGTGACTTAGCCTCTTTATATACCCCGTTATTTAAAGAAACCCATGTTGAATTAATCATAGAAAATACAATTGATGATAGCTGCTGGGCCTTTTGCGACAGTACACGCCTGAGCCAAATAACCTCTAACTTATTAAGTAACGCATTAAAATTTACCGAGCAAGGCCATGTAAAACTTAAAACACAGCTCATAAATAATAACGATGCGTTATCTCTTGGTATCACTGTTTCTGACACTGGTCGCGGAATGACCCCCGCTTTTTTAGAGTCTTTATTTTCGCCGTTTACACAAGAGGTTGACGCTAAAAATAATAAAGGGGGCACAGGGCTTGGCCTAGCAATTATAAAAGAGCTTGTAGAATACATGGGCGGCACAATAAAGGTGACGAGTGAGCTACAAAAAGGCTCAACGTTTAGCATTAATATTCCGCTAGAGCTTGGTAAAGAGCAAGTAATAGACGATATTAAATCAAAAATTGAGTTAAACAGCCATTCGCTCAGTGTACTTATTGTTGATGACAACGATATAAACCGCCGTGTGCTTGATGCCTCTCTTGATAAGTTAAACGTAAAAGCCGACTGCGCCATTGATGGCCAAGACGCTATTTTTAAGTGTAAGCAAAAGCATTACGACCTTATTTTTATGGATTGCATTATGCCAATCCTGGATGGTTTTGAAGCCACTAAAACGCTGAGAGCGCAACGTATTTGCCCTAGCGAAAGCACCTACATTGTAGCGCTAACTGCTAATACATCGTCGCAAGATAAACTAGCTTGCCAGCAAGCAGGCATGGATATGTTTGTCTCTAAGCCATTTAAGTTTCCGCATATCGAAAAAGCGCTCTCTAATGCCTTAGAACATACAGCTAAAGTAAATTCGCTTTAACTAGTAAGGATATAAAATGAAAAATATAATAAGAACATTACTTTTTACTGTACTGTTGTTAGCCATATTTAAAGGCATTTCTACAGGGCAATGGGGTTCATCAATAATCGTTGTTATTGTATCAAGCGTATTGCTATTAGTTACGTTTATCAGTGGTAAGGCATCACAAGGCCGTTCAACTTATACAAGCACTGACTCTTCAATTTATGCTAGTAATAACTCACACTCTAATAATGATTGCGGTGGGGATTCTGGCGGCTGTGATTAATAATTTAAAGCGGCCTATTAAAGCTTTGTAGAACGGAGGTATTTTGCCAACAATTAAAATTGCTAAATTCTGGCGTTCTCTTGAAGCATTTGGAGAAATTTGTACGCGAATCCTTGGCCTAGGATTAGTCTATCTAATTTTCTCATTCATAGGGCAAGAATTAATAGGTGAGCAGTTCAAAAATGATGTTCTACTAAGCTTAGTCGTCTTACCTGCAATTTATGTCTTAAAAGATTCTCATAAAATTCTGGAAGCAGTTTTCATAAAAGTTATTGCAAAAGATAACTCGATAACCGTATTTAGTGGAATACTAACAAGAAGAGAAGACAAGCTAGGCTTCAAAAGTGTCGAAAATGTTGAACAAGTAACAACATTTTTAGGCCGTATTTTTGGTTACTCTACAATCCACTTATATGCTTATGGAAGCTGGGTTAGGATACCTTTCATCAAAGATCCTAAAAGCCTTAGAGTTTGGCTTGAAGAACGAATACCTAACTAAGTTCTCAAAGTCGTTAAAAAAGCCGCCTTTGGAGAGGGCGGCTTGGGTTAACAAACAGCTTTTGGGTGTACCTATTGCTGTTACATCAAGAGACGATTTGCCTATTAAGCTGCATTTTGGTCTTGGTCGCTTTGCTCGCTATGGCGAATTAAGTAATCAAACGCCCCTAAGCTTGCTGTTGCACCACTACCCATTGCAATAATGATTTGCTTAAATGGCGTATTTGTCGCGTCACCCGCACCGTAAACGCCCGGTAATGAGGTTGCGCCTTTAGCGTCAATTTCTATCTCGCCAAACTTGCTTAGTGTAAGGTCGCTCTCTTTTAACCATTCGGTATTAGGGATCAAACCTATTTGTACAAAAATACCTGCAAGTGCTAATGATTTTTCCTCGCCTGTTACACGGTCAGTGTAATTAAGTCCGGTTACTTTTTTACCATCGCCTACTACTTCAGTGGTTTGCGCATTTTTAATAATAGTGATGTTGCTTAAGCTATTTGCTTTGCGAATAAGTACTTCGTCAGCGCGAAGCGTGTCAGCAAACTCAAGCACAGTTACATGCTCTACAATGTTAGCTAAGTCGATAGCCGCCTCTATACCCGAGTTACCACCACCAATAACGGCAACAGGCTTACCCTTAAATAGCGGACCATCACAGTGTGGGCAGTAAGCTACGCCATGGCCGCGATATTCTTGCTCACCAGGTACGTTCATTTCACGCCAGCGTGCACCGGTTGCTAAAACAAGCGATTTAGCTTTTAAAGTAGCCCCGTTTTCAAGGGTAATTTCATAACCATTACTACCGCGACCAAGCCCTGCTGCGCGTTGGTTATGCATTACATCTACATCGTATTCTTTAACATGCTCTTCAAGCTGAGCAACAAGCTTTGGACCTTCAGTGGCTTTTACCGAAATAAAGTTTTCAATAGCCAACGTATCGGCAACTTGACCACCAAATCTATCGGCAACTATACCGGTGTTTAACCCTTTACGAGCAGAGTAAATAGCGGCTGAGGCACCCGCAGGTCCGCCACCGACTACTAATACATCAAACTCGTCTTTTTCGCTTAGTGCTGCAGCTTGCTTAGCAGCGCCTTTAGTGTCTACTTTATTTAAAATGTCGGTCAGGCTTAATGCACCTTGGCTAAATGGTTCGCCATTTAAGTACACAGCTGGTACTGCTAAAATATTGCGCTCTTCTACTTCGTCTTGAAAGAGTGCGCCGTCAATCATTGTTGCTTTAATTTTGCTGTTTGTTGCTGCCATTGTATTTAGCGCCTGCACTACTTGCGGGCATGTTTGGCAACTTAAGCTTATGTATACTTCAAAATTAAGTTCTTGATTGAGTGATTCTATTTGTTCAATGTCTTCGCTTTTTGCTTTACTTGCGTGTCCGCCAGTGTGTAAAAGCGCTAACACTAAACTTGTAAATTCGTGACCCATAGGTACGCCTGCAAACGTAATGTGGGTATTTTTAACCGGTGAATGTACAACCATAGACGGGCGACGTGCGCTGGTATCAGGGTTGCTCACTACCGTAAATTTGTCGCTTAATGATGCTAAGTCGTTTGCTAAGCTTTCTACTTCTGCTGATTTTTTGCTGTCATCCAAGGCAATAAGCAGCTCAACAGGTTGAGTAAGCGATTCAAAATGGCTTTTTAATTGATTTTTAATGTTGTTATCTAACATGGCTTAACCCTTTTTAGGAAAATTTAAACAGCAAGCCTCCCATGCCAACTAATGCATGTGCTAATGAGTCCGAGTTGAGATAGGAGGCACCAACAAACGAAATGATGTTGGTTTAAGGGCAGTTACCTGCCCTCATAAAAGTGGGTAAACCTGTACTTAGATTTTACCAACTAGGTCTAGTGAAGGAGCAAGTGTGTCTTCACCTGGCTGCCAAGATGCAGGGCAAACTTCACCGTCGTGAGTTGCAATGTATTGAGCAGCTTGTACTTTACGTACTAACTCTTTAGCGCTACGGCCAATACCTAAATCGTGAGTTTCGATTACTTTAATTTCGCCCTCTGGGTTCATTACAAAAGTACCGCGAAGTGCAAGGCCGTCATCTTCAATCATAACGCCAAAGCTGCGAGTAATACGGCCAGTTGGGTCGCCAATCATTGGAAATTTAATTTTACCAATAGTGTCTGACGTGTCATGCCATGCTTTATGCGTGAAGTGAGTATCAGTTGATACTGAGTAAACTTCTACACCCATTTCTTGTAGCTGCTCGTAGTAATCAGCAACATCGCCAAGCTCAGTAGGACATACAAACGTGAAATCTGCAGGGTAAAAGAAGAAGATTGACCACTTACCTAGTACGTCTTTTTCAGACACTTCTACAAAGTCACCATTGTGGTATGCAGTTGCGTTAAAAGGTTGAATTTTTGTGTTGATCAATGAAGTGCTCATAGTATTCCTCATTTATATTTAAAGTGTTTTAAAGTTACTCAACGCAGCCAAAATGTGTGGCCTTTCGCGTTGGCTTGATTAATACAATAAGCCCATTGATAAACTAAATAAAATTGATTGTTTAGATTAAAACAATCGATTTTAATGATCGGTGAGTTTTAGCCTCTATTAATTACCTTCATGGCTAATACGTACATAGGATGACAACGGATAAGACTGGCATGATAAAATCAGGCCTGCTTTCTCTTGTGGTTCATTTAAGTAGTAGTTATTTTTCATAGTGATATCGCCATCCAGCAGCAAGCATTGACACTGTCCACACAAACCAGACTCACATGAATATGCAGGAGCAATACCCTGTTGCTTCATAGCACTTAGCAAGCTCTCTCCTTTATTTACTTCTATTGTATTAGTTCCCTGAGGATGAATTACGTTAAGTTTAGCCTGTTGTATATTATCTGCTTTAACTTCATTGCCCTCAAAAGACTGCTTATGCAAGAGTATTTCTGGTACATCTAAATCGGTTAAATGTTGCGAAACAAGGTTTAGAAATGAGGTAGGCCCACATACATGATACTCGCAGCGCTGAGCACTAGGTGCATATTTAGTAAAGTAGTCAGCTATATCGTTTTGGCTAATAGCTCCTTTGTGCCAACTAACAGCATCAAATAGCCTAGGCTGGCTGTAACTCAAAATAAAATTAAAGCGATTGGAGTACAGTTTTTCAAGTAGCTTGGCTTGCTTTAAAAAAATGGCATGTTTTTCATTTCTGCACCGATAAAATAAATTCACTCGGCTATAAGGCTGCGCGACTAATATATTTTCTATCATGCTAAAAAGGGCTGTGATCCCTGAACCTGCGGCAAATAAATATAATGTTTTTCTGGTATGGATATTACTATCATTAATTAGCGGCTTGCCTATTGGCGTGCTCACCTCAACCAAATCACCCACTTTAAAGCTATTATTAACAAGGTGAGAAACTCTTCCTTTATCAATCCGCTTTACGGTAATTTTTAGTGACTTCCATGAAGATATTGAGTAACAGCGGGTTAAATATTCACCCTCATAGTTAACTCGTATCATAACATGCTGACCTGAATCCCAAGAAAACTTAGTCTCACGTGAGCTCGGTAATGTAAATATGATTGAGGTTGTATCATTTGTTTCTTTGATAACCTCACTAATACTTAATTTATAAAATTGCATATAGATCCTAGGGCCACCGCTAAAGAGGCAAACCTTTTAGTATTTTATATCGAGTGTAAAAAATTGCTTTAACCTGCTATTTACTGCTTAGCTAGGTTAAAGCATATTAAAGCAATACGTACTTAGCCTAATTTACTTATAAATAGAGGTTTAAATAACTCATAACGACTCGCTGATGCTCTCTTATAGGTAATTCGCCAAACTCAGCACTTGGACCTAATTCAAAATTAGGGCTTTCAAAAGATTTTTGTTGTTGTTCACACACATAAATATCTTCTTTCATAAAATCAGCAGAGCCCAGTGGGTGTTGATTATCAAAATCATTGTATTTAGGACGTATACGCTTTTGCCAATACTTTTGTGAATTGCTTCCTTTCAACCAATAACTCAACCCACTTGTTGGCATTGATTTAATGCGTATTTCAACGCGTGTCTCGTTAACACTAATGGGAATAATATGAAATACAGACCAAGATGATTCGCTTTCACTTAGCCCAACCCCCGGAAACAACATAGGAACAAATACGCCCAGCATCTCTTTAGGCATAGGTTTAATTAAAGGCAGCTCAGTGTATTTTTCTAAATCAGCTGCATATGACTTTTCTAATGGCTCCCAAAAAGCAAAATGTTTGCCCTTAAAGCCAAACTCAGCCTTACTATGATCGTACATATTTAGCGTGCCGCTATGTAATTGAGCTAAGTGATAATGATCAATGTAGTTCTCAACTACAATCTTCCAATTAGCGTTAATTGTTTCCGACACAGATTGTTCTTTAAGCTCTACTAAATCTTCAACTTGATGTGGGCCTAAATGATCTTCTATCGAGCTAAACCACTGAGATATTGACTGCGCACTTTCATCTGGGTGTAGCCATATCATCCCTCGCCATATATCTACTGAGGCTGCCTTTAAACCCAAACATGATTTATCTAAATCAGAAAATTCTTTTTCTTGGTGTGGAATACCAATTAAGCTTCCTTCAAGATCGTATGTCCAATCATGATACGGACACGTGATGGACTTTTTGAGGTTACCTTGCGCTTGCAATAAGCGTGTACCTTTATGCCTACACATATTATGAAAAGCCCTAAGACGGCGATCCCGCCCCATAATAATAATGTAATTATTGAGACCTATTTGCTTGGTAGTAAAATCACCTGGAGCAGCAATATCTTCTTTAAGCGCAGCAAAGCCCCACACTTTTGAAAAAATATGTTTCATTTCTAAATCAAACCATTTTTTATCTGTGTAAGCATTGACGGGTAAACCATCGTTTTTCATAACGCTTTCCTTAAACCCAAGCAGGGTAAATAAAACAAGTAATAGCTAAAGCAAGCCAAATGGTCATAGTTAGCCAATACATTGTGGGTTCGTTTTTACGCTCATAAGTTTGCCACAACGTCGACTTAGAACGCGCTAGGTCAATAAAAAACCAGATAAGTAAGCCAAAACCAATCCAATAACTTATAGGTAACTGCATAAACCATTGCATAATATTAAACCTCATCGTAATTAAGTACACCATTAAGGTTGCTATCAACCGAGCTACGCCAACCTTTACCCGGAACGGCACATGTAAACGTTAACGTGTTATTTTGCTCTTTTGCTAGCTCAATTATTTCTGAGAGTGATAGCTGCGGCTCTGCTTGTTTATCGCTTTGAAATACCCCAATAGACGACTTCATAAAATAACCCCGCTTTTTATCGTTTATCATCCCTGTCGCAATTAGCTCACATTCTGTTGTATTGCCTCCTAACAATTTAGATACAAAAGGGGTTTTAGCACGCTCATAAAACAAATTAACACGCGCTTCAGCTTCCTCAGGACTATTTTTTGACAAGGTAATTTGTTGGCCAACGACAGGGGCTAAATCGTTATCAAACTCCATTAAATAGTCAACTAACCCTTCTCTAACTTCCTCGCTTGGTATGCCAACTTTACCTTGATTAAACATGCAGCCATTTTTTTCATCCGCACCATGTGGGCAACCTTGCTCACCGTTATCAAACACTCCACCTCGTAAAAAGTTAACTAACTGATCAGTTGCGCCATCGTGTAAAAAGCCAAAACCACGCACCTGTCTCCCCTGATGCTCTTTAGTATGAGAAGGTAAAAACCCCTCTCTATCTGGTAGTCCATACATACCAACACGGGTATATAGGTTTCTCAGTTGAGGCACTTTTAAAATATTAATTTCACCACCATGCGCTACCTCGCCTCGGGTGCCATAAAAGCCCTTAGCATGGTCAACCCCATGGCACCCTTCGCAATTAACACCATCTACACTAGCGCCATTAATATCTACATCAGTTGCCAAACCATCTGAGCGTCTTTGTCCATGAAAAAAGCGTGCCCCCATTTGTGCTGATGAAGTAAGTGAATTATCGAGCGCTCTTATCGGGTTAGGCCCAAAAGCTAAAGCCAATGAAAAATCAGCTAGTTTATCTACATCCTCCTCAAGCTTAATTATTTTAGCAGGTTTATTGTTACTACTAGCGGAACTTGCAAGCTCTATATCTAAACCAAGCAACCCCTCAAAAGCGACAATAAAATTTTTAAACGAGACTTTTTCACTTAGCGTATTATCAGTATCAACACCAAAATAGCCTATAGAGCGATCTCCACGCCAATGCATATGCCCATGGTTTTGCATTCCGCGTAAGGTTTGCGTCATCATAGGGCCTTTCATTGATGCAAATGTGCGTTTATCACCATCGCCATTAATAATAGAAAGTAACTGGCAACTTTCATCTTGAGGGCCAACGAGTGTACAACCTAGTTCAGAAATATTTTCTGTAGGGAATGGCAGTGAATTGCGGGTATTTTTTTTATCTGGGTCACCTAAATTCCAACTTAAATGATCGGTATCAGAAAAAATATGACAGCTGGCGCATGATGACTCTCCATTGCTTGAAGTTGCCTGCGCATCATACATAAACGGACGCCCCTTCACTATAAACTCAGGTTCTGAGTTGTATAAAGCAATTCTTTGTTTTTCTAAGTTATTGTTGATACCGACATGTACTATTGAGTTGTCAAAACGCGTATATACATATAAGGCGTCATTTGACTCATCAAGCAACAAACCTGCGGGACCACCCGATACATCAATATAATTTTGACTCGCGAGTGACGGCGTAAACTCCTCTCCTACGTTATCCCAGTAACTATCGCTGTCCATCATGTGTGTTGGTATAACAGCAACCTTATTAGACCCCATCGCTGCTAGGTATATATTTTTCCCCTTACTATCTACCTGCATTTGTAATGGCGTAGATAAGCTATGCGCTTTAGCTTCTTTTTGATTTTTAATATCAGCATAATCTATATGGCGATTTAAATGCCTTGGTTTAACTGATTTGGTAGATAAATCAATAACTGATATTTGGCTTTGAGCAAGTTTCCCTCTCACTGTTGAGCCCGTAAATTCTCCTTTGCCTTCAAACCGAACCGCATTATTTGCCTCAGTATTAGACACATATAAAGCGTTATTAACTGGGTTAATAGTCATATTAAACAAAGTAGTGCCAACATGCGCATAAGAATCTTGAACCGCCATTGAATCAACATCAATCTTAAACACATCTAAATCAGGTAAGTTAAAACGTACCCCATTAGAAAAGTTGCGCCCAGCTGAATCTTGCCATTGACCATTATTTTGATTGTATTTTACAATCATACTTGTCCACGGTTGTGGCTCCCCAAACGCATTAACACCGGGGGCCGTTCTACCGCCAGGTAAATAACCACTTTCTAACCCATTAGGACTGGTTATTTTGTCCATAACCTGACAAGGGTATCCGCCGTACTCATCATCTTCAAATCCGTGGCACATAACGTTTTCATGTACGGTACTCGTTTGATTACCCGAATTTAAAATACCTGCATAAACGTGCTGTTCATCTTTGCTTACTGTTAATGCTCTTGGTGTATCACCAAATAAGTTAACTATTTTTTCAGGTGTGCCGCCAAGCTCATTTCCTAAGTTTTGGCTATCAAACACCCAAATATCTGCTCTTCCAACTCCCCCTTGTGTTAAATCTCTAGCACCAACGCCCTCTTTAGCTATTATTTGTTGAGAGAATCGATGTTGACCGCGATGTGCTGTACTTACGAATAACTTACCTTGTGCAAATACAATATCGCGGGGTTCATCGCCTACGAGTAAAGTACGCTCAACGTGCCAAGGCTTACTTTGCATATTGATCACACTCACAGAGTCCGACAGGTGATTAACCACCCACGCCTTATTGTTATAAACAGCGACAGCCACAGGTTCTAATCCCACATTGATAAAACCTTCAAATTCAAGATCGCCACTTTCAACTTGTTTGTATACCTCAATGCGGTTATTCGATGTGTTGGTGACTAACAATAGCCCTTGTTCTTTAAGCTGAGCAATGGGTCTGACGGGACCTGACTCAAAATTAATATATTCACCTTCATAAGTAGGCGCCTCAATAACTGGCAACACAGGAACTGGATAAGGCAAAGGTTTCTTGGTGTTACTTTCTCCGCACCCTGAAACGCAAAGAGCAAGTAAAACATTGCTGATTATTTTTTTCATTTTAAACCTAGTTTATTTTCACATTGACAATTTAATATTAAGTTAATAAAAATAAATTGGCAACCTGAAAATTAATGATTTATTTGATATGCTAATCCAAATAGTTAAAAAGGTAGAAACAATGGCTAGACCCAGTATGGCTGTTCAGCGAAAAAAACAAATCTTAGATGCATTTGAACACTGCATTCTTACTCTAGGGTTACAAGCAACGTCGCTAGAAAATATTGCCGAGCAGGCAAATATGAAACGCACCATTCTTCGTCATTATATAGGTAACAAAGACGATATAATTTGTGCTTTAAGTGAGCGTTGGAAACTAATATACGAGCAACAATGGCAATCATTAATTAGTTGGCTTCCTAATACAAACCGCACAAGCGCGCTTATAGATATGCTTTTTACAGTAGGCAGTGAAGAGCATGTAAACAATACTATTATTGGCGAGGCTATCTTTGGTGAAGCTAAAAGATTAGCGGTATTAAAGGAGCATCAAGAGCAAATTATGAATACCTTTATTGAGCAAGTAAGCACCATAATAAGTGAAGAGTACGCAAGTATTGACGATGAAAAAGCATCGCTTATTGCTTACAGCCTTTATGCTAGTTATTTATTATCGCTTTCGTTATTACCGCTAAAAATGGGGGATGCTATTCATAAATTAAAGCAAAGTGCACATTTATTGTTAGTTAATCTAACAAAGTAAATTGTCTTATTGACAATTTACTTTGTTTTACTCTAAACTCCCTTCAAAATATTTGTTTAGAGTTAATTTATGAATTTTGTAACATCAATTGTTGTTAGTGCATTAGTAGTGATTTGTGTCTGGTGTTTAATGATCGTTCAACCATCTAAAGCACATGCTATTTCTAAACCAGTTTCTATGGGGAGTAACAAAACGTTTGAAATAATCAAGCAGCAGCCTCAAAGCAATCTAAATGAAGTAGAAAAAGGTAGTTTTTTAATTGATGGCATTAGCCAAAAAATTGCTGTTAGCGAGGTAAATACTCTGTGGGAGCACTTTAATAACGCTAAACAACTACATAACCGATTAAGAAAACAACCTAGTAGCATTATTGTTTTTTACACTGATTTTAGTGATAACTATCAAACAGCAAATGTAACCATTGGTTATAACGCTTCTGATTTAAAAAGCCCTGTAGCTCCTATAAAAGTAAGTAAAGGAAAATATACTACGTTACTTAAACGTGATTTTTATACGAACAATCAAATTGCCCAAAGTTGGTCTAGTATTAATTATCAAAAAGCGCCCATCGCTGTTTTAGAAATTCACACCTTAAATGCTAATGGTGAAACGAATAATAGTGAGCTGTATGTAAAATACGAGGAAGCTAAGTAATGTTCGACTTCTTATTCATACCTTTTACTACTGACGATATATACTGGCTTGAACAGTGGGTTGATGACTGGTTTTTTGTAGCTGCCATAACTCTTTTTTGCCTCGAAATGTTGCGTTATGCATTTAAAAAGCAATTTACACGTACTTTGTTCGGAGATAGTGTTAGTAACTTTATTACGCTTGTATTGTTCATCGGAATTATAGGTTTAGTAGCACTTACTTATGCTGGTGTATTTTTTTATGTTTATGACAATTGGCGTATTACTGAATTACCCGTAACAATGTGGTCGATTATTGGTTGTATTGTTTTAGCCGACTTAGCATACTATTGGGAACACCGTTTTCTGCATAAAAATGGCTTTGCTTGGGCTACGCATACAGTGCATCACAGCTCACCATTTTTTAATATTTCGGTTGCTTACAGACATGGGCCAATGGATTGGTTTTTTCCACTGTTTTTTCATCTACCGTTGGCGTTGATAGGCTTTAATCCATTTGTAATCTTTTTTGCAGAAATATTTGTACAAGTATTTCAGACACTTTTACACACAGAAAGCGTTAAAAAATTTCCGAAACCTATTGAAGCTATTTTTAATACGCCCTCACACCATAGAGTGCATCATGCAACGAACAAGCAATACTTAGATAAGAATTACGCAGGCATATTCATAATTTGGGATCGTATGTTTGGTACTTTTGCAAAAGAAGAAGCCCCCGTTAGTTACGGTGTATTCCCACGAATTGATAGTGTTAACCCGATAAAAATATTTTTTAGCGGTTACAGTAAGTTGTTTTCACAAATACGCCATGCGCCAACATGGCAGCATCGCTTAAACCTACTGATCAAGCCTCCATTATGGGCATGGGAACAAGAGCAAAAATTAAAAAAACAAAAAGCGCAAAGCATTAAAGCTGACTAAGTTGGTATTAACCTCTGACATTATTGCAGTTCAAGGTTTATGCTTTGGGTAAAATGAATAGTCGCATAGCTTTATCAGTGGTTACTCTTTATAAAAAGGGTGTCCACTGCATAAAGACACAACTATTTATGCCTTTATCACTAAGCCTACATATTTAAAAAACCTTTTAGCCGCCTATAAAAACCATACTTCCAAGCAGTTTGTTTATATAAGATGATCTACCTGATTGTTTTACTGCGTAAATAAACTTATCGAAAGCGCACATCTTGCAACACGTTATATTTAAAACTGCTACAATAGCCGCGCTAAAAAACACACAACATAAGGCATGCTGTAATGGAAAAATTTGTTAATCATATTCAACTTGGCTATTTGGGGTTACTACCCTTTTTAGGCTGCGTAGCGTGGCCGCTTATGTTTGGCAGTAATAGCGTTAACTTGGAGTTTTTTACTTTTTATAGCATTGCTATACTGGCATTTATGGCGGGCAATTTATGGCGCGCTGGGATGCAAAGCTACAGCGATGCAATTAAAGCGGTTGTGCCTGTTATACCCGTACCATTTTTATCGTTTATCCCGCTGGAGTGGGCGCTTGCCTGGTTAGGGGCTAGTTTTTGGTTAGTTCTTATCTTTGAAAAAGCCACACCACAATGGCAAACCTACCATCGCGATTATCAAAAAATGCGCTTTATTCTTACCTCAGTGGTATTTGTGTGTCACATACTCACCATTGGTATGAGCCTTTACCCAAAATAACCTTGCGCTGCTTAACCTACTAGGCGTAATAGTGTAACATCCGCGCACTGCTATTTAAGGACGCACCATGATTGATACATTACGCCAGCAGCTTAACGAGCTTGGCGAAAACTACGTAGAAAAAAACGCCGCTTTTAAAATTAAAGTTATTCCGTTTTTTTGCGCTATTAGCATTAAAAAAGATCACAAAAATGAAGGCCGGCTCAGCTTTTACTCAAACCAATTAATAGAAATACTGTTAGTGGTGTTATTTATGTTGTTTGGGCTTACGCTTTATAGCCCAGAGGCGGGTTTTACACATGGCCCTATTCATATTGTGTTTGCTATTTTAATTACCTTTAATTTAATTTTAAAACAAATAGCCATTGAAGGGCTTAAAACACGCCTTGCGTTTCATCGTTTGCATGGTGCTAATACAGCGCAAAATACTCAAAGTGCAGATCAAAACACTCACAAATCTAATTAAGTTATGTATTTAAATCCTAATTGGCGAATTCTCACCGTAGGCGATGGCGATCTATCGTTCTCTAATGCGGTGGTTAATCATATAAAACCGGCAAAGTTAGTCGCATCTACTTATGATAGCGCCAAAACCATAGAGCAAAAATACCAACACAATGCGCTAAGTAGTTTAAAAAAGTGTCATGTAGAAGTTATTAATTGCTTTGATGTAACGGACCCTTTATGTTGGCAAAAATTAGCTGCCCACCAGCACAGCTTTGATGTAGTTATTTTTCAGTTTCCGCTTATTCCAGCCTTTGTAGGGCGCGAAGCATTTGAAAGCAACACCCAAAAAACCAGCATGAACGTGCTTAATCGCGCGTTACTACATCAATTTATTAAATACGCTAACAATTACGCGCTCGACAAAAGCGGCCCTATGCTTTGCTACATAACCTCAAAAGATGTAAAACCCTATCGCGAGTGGAACATTGAAGGCAGCTTAAGTAATGGCCTTGAGGCTAAGTACGCGGGCCAAATGCCTTTTGATATTAACCAGTTTGATGGTTACAAAATAAGAAACGTAGACCGTGACAAACACGTAAAAGACACCAGTGGTATCACTTATGTGTTTACGCCTAAAGCAATCTCGGCGCAATCTGACGAACTAAGCACTCACCTTACAAAGCCTGCGTATTTAGGTGAAAATCATTGCTCGCTTTGTCGGGTAGGCCCTTTTATTGCCACCGAAGATGAAAACAAACATCTTAACGCTAAAAAGCACCAACAAATGCTTAAACTAGAAGATGACTGGCAGGCGTGGCTTACTCACTTTTACAACCGCAACTTATAACCCTGTTTTATAGCTCAATTTTATTAAATCAGCGGCCTTTTCAGCAATGGCAATAACAGGTGCGTTTGTGTTACCTGTTACTATGGTAGGCATAATTGAGGCATCAATAACCCTTAAGCTGCGTATCCCGTGTACTTGTAGTTTGCTATTAACCACCGCCATATTGTCGGTGCCCATTTTACAGGTGCCAACAGGGTGATATTCGGTATCGGCAGTTTGGCGAATAAATTCAATAAGCTGGGAATCGTTATTTACATCAAGCGGGTAAACAAAGTTACCACGAATTTTATCAAAGGCGGGGCTTTGCATAATACGCAGCGCTTTTTTAAGCCCTGCAAGCATAAGCGATAAATCATCAGGGTGGCTTAAATAATTAGGGTCGATAAGCGGCGCACTGCGTGGATTGCTATTGGCAAGCCTTATTGTCCCTCGGCTTTTGGGGCGCATAATACTACTGTGAATACTATAGCCATGGCCAAGGTGAACTTTGCGACTATGATCGTCCACCAACCCAATTACAAACTCAAGTTGAATATCCGGCGCAGGCGAATTATCCAACACATTAATAAACGCATGTGACTCAGCAAAATTACTGGTTAACACCCCGCTACGTTTACTAAACCACTGCGCACACCCTTTAATAATACTTGCAGCGCCTTTTACACTTACCCCAAAGGTGCCTTTTGCTGTATTTGCTTTACACAAAGGCACCACGGTTAAGTGATCTTGCAAATTACCCCCTACTCCTTCCAGTGCATGTTCCAGTGGTATGTTATGCGCTGCTAAATGCGCTTTAGGGCCAATTCCTGAAAGCATTAACACTTGCGGAGAGTTAATTGCACCGGCGCTTAAAAGCACCTCCTTTTTAGCCATTAATGTAATAATTTTACCGCCGCGCTCAAGCTCTACGCCGTAGGCAACCTTATTTTTGATTATAATCTTATTAACGTGGCTGTGGGTAAACACACTAAGGTTAGGCCTATTTAAGTGCGGTGTTAAATACGCTTTTGCAGCACTACAGCGCTCACCATTATGTTGCGTAACCTGCGAAAGCCGTGCTCCATGTTGCTCAGCGCCATTGATATCGTCATTTAACTGTATTCCTTGCTCAACACACGCTTTTAAAAAGCAAGAGTTTACCGCACTTGGCTTAGTCAGCTCTTGCACATGCAATGGCCCTTTTGTGCCATGTAACGCGTTATTAAACGTTTTATTGTTTTCGGCTTTTATAAAATAGGGCAATAAACTGTTGTAGTCCCACCCAAGGTTGCCATTTTGTGCCCAGTTATCGTAATCGTATTTATTACCGCGTATATACACCATGGCATTAGTAGAGCTTGACCCACCAAGCACTCTGCCCCGCGGTACAAAGCCACATCGGTTATTAAGCGCCTTTTGCGGTACCGTATTGTAGTGCCAACTATTTATGCCATATGGCACACTGGCCGCAATACCCGCAGGCATTTGTATTAAAGTGCTCTTATCGCTACCGCCCGACTCTATTAAGCACACACTTATATGCTGATCTTCTGATAAACGCGCTGCCAGCACACAACCTGCACTGCCTGCGCCAATAATAATATAATCAAACGTGTGGTTACTCATAGGTGCCTTTGCATCATCACTATTTAGTTCTTATTGGTAGCTGCTTTTGCTTTGTGCATCCATGCAGTTGTAAATAAGCAGTTTTATTGCAGCGTGCTATTCGCTCTATAGTGCATAGATTAAATCCTAAAAACTTGATATTTTTAGACACCTTCTTTAATTTACAGCGCCAGTGTATGAGCAGCCCAATACGTGCCACCTCTTTATATTCAATAGACTCGTTAATTAAAGAACTTGGCGCAGACCCAGCAAGCGTAATGAAAACCTGTAAGGTCAATGTCGACTTTAATAACCTTGAAAACCAATATTTACCCTATTTGAGCTATGCAAATTTATTAGAGTACTGCAGCCACACGCTTAACTGCCCAAGCTTTGGGCTTAAATTAGCAAATAAACAAAACTTTGATATTTTAGGCCACATAGCAATAGCCGCTAAAAGTGGGACTAATTTAGAAGAAGCGCTTAGCTGGGTGGTTAAATATTTACACTTACACAGCCCCGCATTGTGCTTAACAACGCACTCATTAGATAATGACGAGAGCTTATTTTTATCGTTTGAATTTAACCTAAAGCCCCTACCACAAATAAACCAAGCCATAGAGCTCACGCTTGGCTTAGCCATGAGCATAATTAAAAAATTAAGTAATAATCAGTGCAAGCCTCGCACTGTGTTTTTACCGCAAAAGCTGGCAACTAATACACTCGCATACAAAACCTATTTTGGCTGTAAAGTAATAGAGCACCGCAACAGTGCGGGCATTGTAATAAACAAAGCCGACTTATCGATAAAGCTTAATCACAATAACCTTAATAAAACCGACGCGGCCTTTAATTTTTTAGCTAAACGCAACGAACACAGTCAGTCATTACCTGCCCAAGTAAGCGCACTAATAAGGCCAATGCTGCCTATTTATCAGTGTTCAAACCAAACTATTGCCGAAGCACTTAATATGCACCCGCGTACCTTGCACCGTGAATTAGCTAAACATAACACCAGCTTTGTAAAACTGAAAGACACCACACGTCGGGCGCTAGCGGCGCATTACTTGCTTCAAAAACAATACTCTATCAGCACTATTTCAATGCTTTTAGGCTATCACGAACAAGCAACCTTATGCGCAAGTGTTAAACGCTGGTTTGGGTATTCTCCACGCGCATACAGGGCAAAAAAAATGTTAAAGTAACGGCTCTTATTATTTAAGCTAAGGAGCAGGCATGAACTTTGTCATTGTCGGTACAAATTTTATTAGTGATACCCTATTAAGCGCAGCAAATACGTTACCTGCATTTAATTTATACGGTGTGTGCTCACGCAAGCAATCAAGCGGCGAAGCCTTTTTATCTAATCACCCCAATACCGATGTAAAAATTTTCACCTCAATTGAGCAGGTATGCCAAGACCCCGATGTTGATGCGGTGTATATTGCAGCGCCAAATAGCCTACACAAGCAATATGCAGTAATGTGCCTTGAAGCAGGCAAACATGTACTAGGCGAAAAACCTTCAGCCGCTAATAGCCAAGAGCTAAACGCTATTTTAACTGCGGCTAACGCCAATAAACGCCTTTACATGGAAGCAATGATGACCACGCATTTGCCAAACTTTGCGCGACTTAAAAATGCGCTGAGTAAAATTGGTAAACCCCGTAAGTTTATTGGCCAATACAGTCAGTACTCATCACGCTACGATAAATACAAAAACGGCGAACGCCCAAATACCTTTTTACCCGAATTTGCCAATGGCGCTTTACTCGATTTAGGTGTGTATCCGCTTTACCTACTTATAGCACTTTGGGGCGCTCCACAGCGCGTGAGTGCCAGTGGGGTACTATTAGATACAGGCGTAGATGGCGCAGGCGACGTATTATTAAATTACGATGATAAACAAGCCGTTATTAGCTACTCTAAAATTTCTCAAGGCGATAACATCACCGAAATACAAGGTGAGCGCGGACGCTTACGAATACATGCCGTGTCGCAGTTAAAACACATAGAGTTTGTTGCCAATAACGGGGAGGTTGAGGTTATTTCTGATAAATTTGATGAGCACTTTATGAAATACGAAGTTGCGCACTTTATGCAAACCATAAACGCGCAAAAACTAGAGTCAGATGTTAATACACATCAGCTTGCCCGCGACGTAATGAACGTACTTGATACCGCAAGAAAGCAGCTTGGGGTAGTGTACCCTAATGATAAAAACGCAGCAGCGGACTAAAGTTGACCCCCATCCGTGGGCAATCAAGGCAAGAGCCTAGTTGTAATTATGCGCTTACTTATTTTTTATTAGGTACAGCTAAATTACACAGGCTCTTTATTAAAGCGTGTAGATTTTTAATGGTTTAATTTGCATAAATCTATTCACCATTCAACCAAGGCTGCGCCAGTTATTAGGCGAACTAGGTTACTCACCTCGCACCACCATTAACCCGCGCCTAGATTGCACACATTTCAAACCATTAAAGTTAGCTTGCTCTAAGCACGCTTATATAAATGAGCAAAGTTAACTTAGCACACAAAAACATGACCAATCAAGCTAGCCAATTATTAAAATTTATACTAAATTGGTAACATAAATAGGTTAACACCCATTTATAATATTATATGACCGTTACATCACTTTAGAATTTTGACATAATAGTGAATTTTGGGGTAACCTCTGCTAATAACAGTAGGTTTAGGCTATTTGAGCCTATTAGCCGCTATTCCTTAAGGTAATAAAGGTAGAATATGGGAAACCGTCGCTTATTTTGGCGCATTGTTGATAAAGTTGAAGCTTTGATAAACCAAGGAGAGTTTTCTGCTGGGAGTCGTTTACCACCAGAGCGAGAACTTGCCGACATGTTTGACGTAAGCCGCCCAACAATTCGTGAAGCTATTATTGCATTAGAAGTACGAGGCCGCGTAGAGGTCAAAACCGGCTCAGGCGTTTATGTAATAGAACAACAAGAAACATCTGTAAAAACAAAAGAGATCAGCGCTTTTGAGCTAACACAAGCTCGCGCACTCATTGAAGGTGAAATAGCCGCACTTGCCGCTCAATCAATCACCGATGAAGAACTAGCTCAATTAAAGCAAACGCTAATAGCCATGGAAAAAGGCTTATATGTAGAGCAAGCAGACCGCGAGTTTCACGAAATTATAGCGCGTGCTACACGTAACAAAGCCCTTGAGTATGCAGTGGCAAATTTGTGGGATTTACGTTTAAACAATTCACAAATTGTGGCTGATTATGGCAGTGTGTGTAAAAACAATAACGATTGCGTAATGGATGAGCACACCGCTATTTATAATGCGCTGCAAACACACGACGCAAGCGCCGCACGTACCGCAATGCATAAACACTTTAACCGTTTAATTAATGCATTATTTGACGCTGTAGAAGCGCGTGCGCTTGAAGAAATCAAACGTAAAAATGATGAAAAACGTGGCCTTTATTCTTTAGATGGCCTAGTTAAAAGTGCTAGCAAAACACACTAAAACGACCTAAACGTTTATAAGCCAACGATCTATTCGCTGGCTTTTTTATTTTAAGGCACTCAGCGTTTGCCTTTAGTTATGCATAATCAGCTACGCTAATTCATCGCACATATTAGTCACTCCCTCCCAAATTTAATGTGTATGCCATACAAGCTATTACTTAGCCAATAAAAAACAGATACACTGCGCAAAACTAGACGATTGTTACCAAGGAAAACAATGCAATCATCCACTAAAGACTTTTTGCTCGCGCTTGTGTGCGTTATTTTAGCAATGATCACAATTCAATCTGGCGCCTCATTTGCTAAGCAGTTATTTCCTGTTATTGGCCCCGAAGGCACTACTGCACTTAGGCTTGGCTTTTCTGCACTTATTTTGTGTTTAATATTTAAACCGTGGAAACACCTACCTGCTAAGGGTAATCGGTTATCAATTGTGGTATACGGTTTAAGCCTAGGCGGAATGAACATTTTATTTTATTACGCCATTGAACGTATCCCTTTAGGAATTGGTGTGGCGCTTGAATTTACCGGCCCATTAGCGGTGGCATTATTTAGCTCACGCGCTAAGCGCGACTTATTTTGGGTGGCGTGTGCAATTGCGGGTATTTTACTGTTACTGCCCGATATGAGCAGCCAAGAAAGCCTAGACCCAATTGGCGTAATACTCGCTCTAGGTGCCGGTGCTTGCTGGGCAGCCTATATTTTATTTGGCAAAAAAACCGGCACACAAAGCTCAGGCGGCGCAACGGTCGCACTCGGCATGACCGTAGCAGCCATTGTACTTGTACCTTATGGCGGCATATTACAAAGCAGTGCGTTTACATGGAGTGTTATACCGCTGGGCATTGGCATTGCTATTTTATCAAGTGCACTGCCCTATACACTTGAAATGGTTGCACTGCGTAATATGCCCGCTCAAGGGTTTAGCATTATGCTAAGTCTAGAGCCTGCATTTGCCGCTCTTGCTGGGTTTATTATACTTGGCGAGTTATTAACCTTGTGGCAATGGTTGGCTATTTTATTGGTGATTATAGCTTCGGTGGGTAGCTCATTTTCGAGTGTTAAAAAACAATAATCGCCTCTATAAAAAGGCCAGCACATAACTGCGCTGGCCTTTTAAATAACAAAATTTTATATAACTTGTATCGCGCTACTTTTTACTTGTCATTAAATAGCCAACTAGTGATATTACTGGCATACCCGCTGCCACTAACGCCACGCTTTCCCAGCCACCAGCTTCGTATAGTGGGCTTGCCATTAACGAGCCAAGCGCTCCGCCAACAAAAATACTGGTCATGTATATGGCGTTTAAGCGAGCTCGGCTTTGCGGCTCTAATGAATATACCACCCGCTGGCCCAGCACCATATTTGCCTGCACAGCAAAATCAATAAACATGCCCGTTAGCGCTAAAATAATAATACCGTGTGGAAGCTCAAATATACTGGGTAAAAAGCACGCAGCAGCAATCACTTTTGCAAGTAACGATAACTGATGCGTGTAACCTTTGTCGGCTAAACGCCCAACAATAGGGGCTGCAATAGCACCAGCTGCGCCTACTAAAGCAAATAAGGCGATTTGTGATTGCGATAAGCCATATTCTCTGGCTAATACAACCGGTACGCTGGTCCAAAATAAGCTAAAAGAGGCAAACATAAGCGCCTGATACAATGCCCGCTGACGCAGCACGGGCTGCTGTATTATTAGCTGCTTAAGCGATTTTAATAACTTAAAATATGTTGTATTGTGTGCTGGTTGCCTGCTCGGTATTGCAAAATATATAACACTGGCTATAAATGCCATACAGCCTGCGGCAAAATAAAATACGGCTCGCCAACCAAAGTGATCGGCTATTAAGCTTGCAACTGGCCTGGCTAATAAAATACCCAGTAACAACC
>CERR01124587.1_pt1 | contig 38977 bp, 37 predicted proteins | sample 530841 | NCBI WGS metagenome assembly CERR01 (sample SAMEA2621021, study PRJEB7988) | marine metagenome | biome: marine biome (ENVO:00000447); feature: surface water layer (ENVO:00002042); material: "saline water (ENVO:00002010), including plankton (ENVO:xxxxxxxx)" | depth 5 m | reverse complement strand
CCCGATGGCGGCGGGGATCCCGATGGCGGCGGGGATCCCAATGGCGGTGGGAGCGGCGGCGACGACGCTCCCGATGGCGGGCATGAACACCACGTCTGTGGTATGGTGAAGGCGGACGTGTCGCCGTGACAGCAGCTCTGTGTGGTATATGCCAATTTCACATCGTTACATGTGGTGGTGGAGACAGCCGATGCAACGAAGGAACTCAGAAGGAGTTTCAATTTTTTTGTTGTTCGTTGGTGTGCGTGCATGGTGTTTATACATACCAAATAAAAAAAAACTCATACTCTAGAAAAAATATTGCTTGACTTTATTATTTTTTTTTCATGTTTAAGATTAAATGAGGGCCTTTTTGATATGTACCTGTCTTTCGATATCTTTGTGTGTCGAGGATAATACTATTGTTGGCAGTTCGAATACAATGGAAATTTCTACAGACATGAATAGCGTTACTTTAGCAGGATCACACAACAATGTTGTTAATACGCATGATTCGACCATAATAGGACACAATTCTAGCATATACGGTAGCAACAATATTGTATCTGTGGGAAATGAAAATCGTTTTCATAATACCATGAACGCAATAGGTATAGGTAATAACTTAGATAACGTACAAAATCAGATAGTCATGGGAAATTGGAATTCTCCGAGTAGCTCTTTCTTTATTATTTCAAATGGATCACCAAACAACAGGCAAAACATTTTTGAAATTTCGCGTGGTGGACATATTATTTCAAATCAAATCGAAAATATTTTGAATCGTATTCAAATATTGGAGAATGAATTAAGTTTAGCAAAAAACCAGCTTGATGAAGGAGCAACCATGTCTCAATGTTCTTGTCTCGATCTCCAATACTCATTTCAAAGCAAGCAATGTTGTTTAAGCTTTTAGATTCGTACGATAGTTTGTATTTTTGTTCTGTTCACTTTTCTCGATCTTCTCGCTGCTAATAAACATTCTCTTTTTTTTACCAATGCTGCATTTCTTGATCTTGATACAAGTTCTGGTTTTTTTCTACATAATATATTTGCTAAATAAGCGTTTTTCCATAAAGTTTTATACCGATCAGGACTAATGTTCTGACTACGCAATAAATTCGTTATTTGGTCTGCTACTTTTTTTAAATCGTTTCCTGTACCATTCACATACAACATATTACTCAAGTACATTGTGATGATTCCCATTGGCCAGGTTCCTGAAAAGGGTTCGAACATAACACACACGATTAGTTTATTTCTTGCATTTGCATATGTGAATTCTTTCAAGCAATTACTCCTCGTGTTCAAATTAAAAGAACCTGTATTTAATTGTTTTGTATATTCATTGGTCAGACATAGTACAAAGACATCGCAATGTTCGATTCCGTTTACCATGCTTGCATCTAAATTCAAGCCCATGTCGTTTTCGTCAAACCATACGCTCCATCCCAATTCTTTCAAATGCTTTGCTAAATCATTCGCTCTTTCATGAGTATCTCGACCCATGATGTCTTTCCGCCAAGTGTGCGATATGAAAATTTTTTTTCTCATGGTTCTATCTATATATAGAAATACTTTGATTCTTGTTAAACGCGTGTTAATGACTGCAGTACGATTGTTGCAAAAAAATCTCTATTTTTCAGTACGTGTTTCAACATCATAATCTAAACAAGTATCTTTAACATGACGAGGTAGTACAAATGAGGTGCTATCTGGATTGATGACTAGCGTTACCATTGGAATTCCATTTTGCTCGGTGTTTCCACTCTCAGCTTGTTGTCTGTTTAACTTTTTAATTTTAATATAATAGCATATACTCAATATGAATATAAATGTAATGCTCAAAAGCGAAATTGTAGTGCCCATAAATACATAGGTCAACAAATTGAGCTCATTGGCTACTTTAGATGGTAAAGAAGGTGGATATTGTGAAATATTTGGAGAATTACAGTCGTCACAAACAGCTTCCATACAGTCATAAAAATACTTCATGTCATCACCCGCTGTGTCTGCACAATATGCAACATCTTCATCAAAAGGCATATTTTGTTTAGAAATTTTTTTGGGGGGAAGATTAATGTTCTAATTGAGCAATACAACAAAAGAACCAAGGTGATGGTGTTCCTTTAATCGGACCGTAGTCAAATGGAATGTAAAAATATCCACCCAAGTTACGATCACCAAACCATTTCTGAGTTTCTATATGACAAGTATTCGAGTCTGTTTGGACACAATTTAAATCTTTTGGAGACTTTTTCGGCGCAAGTTTCATTCCCCATGAGTTTCTCGCGATCCAGTGTTTTTTATTTTTTATTGTTCGCCATCCGATTACGGTGACTGCGTGATTGCGCTCACCGTAAACATTTGTATCTATAATACCATCTGCAGCTGCTTTTGAAACACAATTTGCATTTATTCCCAAAATAATCGGACCGTATTTAAAGATACTGATTTGGATTTTTTCAGTAATATTTTCTAATACGATATTCTCTTTTTTAAGGAAAATATCAGATATCAAATCATACTTTTGAGAGGTTGGGTGGCCGTACCATCCAAACCCATCAGAATTTGTATATTTGAGTGGTATGTTTCCATCTTGAATTGATTCAATTAGTTTGAGCGGGTTTCCTCCTTGACATGCATTCCAATCTGGATGGTGTATTCTTCGTATTTCATTATATGTGTCAAGTGCGATTTGTAAATTGACTTCGACAAAAGGTTTCATTTTTTTTTGTGGATTTGTGATTCCTATAGCCATATTGATTTGATCTTGTATTACTTGTATAACAGACACAAGATAACAACACCCACACCATTTTGATTTATGTTGATTTATAACGGGGCTTGTGTATGTTCCTTGAGCAATTTTTTTGTTGCAAATTTTAAACCAAGTATTGGTGTTTTCATCACTTATCTTATCCCAACGCCATTCTTCTTGTCGTGTTATGATATTATTATACATAGACGCAGAACTAAATTTTGCACTTGAAAATGTAAAATGGACAGTATGGTGTTTACTTTCACGATGTTTTAGTATGAAAATAAAAATGAAGACAACAAATACTACAAATAGTACATGCTTACAAGTCATTAATTTTTTTGTGTCTAATATATTATTTTACCTAACATAACAATCAGTCTCTAAAATACTTGCTAATGCAATAATCCAATAATCCAATAATCCATTCATGTGTGAAACGTGACATTTTACATTTACGTTTACATTTCACGTTTGATATTTGACATTTATTTACGTTTATGTTGACGTTCTTTATATATAACGTTTATGTCTATGTTTATGTCTAACGTTTACGTTTTTATGACATACTTCAAGATGAAAAAAATGCTTTTTATGTTTTGCACCGCTCTATATCAAATCATGTGCAGCATTTGCCGCTGGTATGAAAGCAGAAGATATGCCAGAAGAATGGCTTTGTCGTGCTTGCACTGGAAAAGAAGGCGGGGAAAACAAATTACGGAATGTACCTGATCCGACACAATTAGCGTATGATGCAGCGAAAGCAGCTATTGAAAAAAACGAGTTTTACAACTAGGGAAAAATGCGGCACGAGAAGTGTTGAGTGCGTTTGGATTGATTGGACCTGGATTGAATACTAATGCGGCAATGATTGCATGGGAGGCTTGGAAAGATACAAGTGTCATTTGAATAATTTATGTTCAAAAAGAACCTTGACTGTGAGTGTCACTTAAGACTCGTATTTAGTTGCATTTGAGAATTTTGCCATTTGAGAATTTTGTGGATGTCAGTACATGTGGCCTAATTTAAAATCAACCCAAAATATGATTGATTGCCGCTCTTGCAATTGCCATGATGGCTCCTTGTGGATTTAATGCCCAACTACGATTGTATACACTTGCATCGACCACGCGTACATTCATAGTACCATATACACGAAAGTTTTCATCAGTAACACTCCCTTGGCGTTTGAGCCACTAGTATGCCATGTTTTTGTAGACTTTCCAGTCATGTATTGTTGACAATCGTCGACCGCATTGTCTAACAATTGTTCCGTATCACCTGGATCATATTTTAAACTCCATATTACCGCTAGAATGGATTCTTGCAACATTATTTTTTGCGAAATATTTTTGTTTAAATCTGTAAATGCATTAGTATCTTTTCAGCTTCAATAATAGAATATGACATTCTTGTGTGCGTTCCGATAGCAAAATTTTTTGTCCAATGTGTTTTCCCTTTATACGAAGTATGCGGTTATTACCGGAATCAACATCGACAAATGTTTTTGTTATCATATCATTAACAAATCTATGCATTTCTTCAAATGTGTAATCCTTATTGTAGAGTAAATTTTCATTTGTATCATCATACGCAGCACATGAAATATTGTCAAAATCATCAATCGTGAAAATAATCCTCATCATTACGTATTCTCCTTCTAATCTTTGTTTAAATACAAAACCTAAACGGATGCCATCAGATTCACCATTTTCTTGCAACTTTTCATATTCATCGCGCTCAGGAATCAACTCAAAAATATTTTGCGCCACACTTTTTTCTGGAATTTCTACTTCTTCCAACCAATATTTTTTTCTCATCTTTCCACGATATAATTGACCACCAACACATCTAGGATCATTATGAACACGCTGCAAACATCGCTCCAATAAAGAAATGTGTTCATTTGATGGCTTTTCTGTATACTGAGACGAATGAAATGGTACACAACCTTCTCTAAAATGTTTTTTGTTAATTTCAGTGCATTTGTCACTGTTTGATGTTCTTCGATTCACACTAACGAGCGATGTACCTGCAACTTTTTCGAGTTCTTCACGCAAATCTCCTTCTAGAACATTTTCTATTATTTGTTGTTTCCTTTGCCTTCTACTTCTTGTAATCATTAACTATGTATTTTTTTTTTTACTGTTCGTTTCAAACTGTTTATTGTTTCCCAATGTCAGTGCAACTTCTGATAGGAACGATCCAATTAGGATTCTAAAGTCTCGAGTTAAATGTTTCCAATATTATTTTCACTTTGTGGCGAAGAAAATAAGTAGTCGATCGGCTGATAAGGCAGTTAGAGGACCAGGGCACCCCATCTTTCGCGGAGGGCACAGTGGAATCGCTTTTCTACGAAAGTGTGAATTTCAAAATGAAGGAAATGTTGACCCAACCCAATGGTGCTGCATTCGGTACAATCGTACTTCCGCTCCCCAATGGCAAACCCGGGGTGGGTGGCTATACAAAGGTGCCTGGAGTTGATCCACTGTTTGATGCACACAGCTCGTGGTTGCAGAACAACGGCGGCTTGAAGTTCTTACAGGACTCTGTTACTTTGAAAAGTATCGATGTCCTTATGAGCCCGTTTCAAGTATCTGGTGGTGAATACACAATCGCGTCGCTTCAACAGACCCATTGTGCTAAAGTGTGGGGAGACGTGAGCGGTGGTATGAACCATCTGGGGTTCAGTGCAGACGCCGATGTAGATGTAAATACGATCTACAGGACGTTTATCGCATTTTTCAATGGAGCGCACAACCTCTTTGACACGCGTCGAGGTGGCTTGGAACCCGATAAGCCCTTTACCGTAGACTATTTCGCCGACGATTTTGTATTCGGGAGCACATCACACGACCCTCTGCTGCAAAAGGTGCTGTCCGAATACGGAGGATTGACGTCAAGTAGGCGCCTCGCACAGACGTCCGTGGAAGGAGAGATTGTGGTCTCACCAAAATGGTTCACTTGATCGTCACACATATGTCAGATTTCTACATTTTCTACAACCAATATTTTCAACTTTGAAGTTCAATTTCAAAGTAAATTTTTAAAGTATGTGATTGTATAATGCGCCAAGCTCATTTTTTGACAGCTCGAATAGTTGAAAAGATGCAATGAGTTTGCGGGAGTCATATTTTTTTGATTAAAAATAATTTAAAAGATGAACTTTATCATGCTCACATCCTTATGTTTTTCTCTCAGCGGAATCATTGAATCTTGTGCTGGATGAAAACTTGATGAACACCCTGAACTCAAGTTTTTCTTGAAAAAAAGAAATGGAGTAAATTTATATCCAGAAATTCAGGTAAAATGGATTCCTGGACATCATCCAGATTTGCTCATTCGTGATAAAGGTAAAACTGAAAAAGTGGATTTGACTGATTTTAAATCCCGAGATGAAGTACACACATATTTACAGTCTCGTGGTTTTACAAACACTTCACCAAAATATAGATTTCCTCGTGACAAGAATGAAAAGTGTGAAGAATGGGCAGCACGAGGTGATTGCATGTCAAATTCTCTTTACATGCATGAGTATTGTCCGTTGAGCTGTAATAAATCTGAACTTTGATCGCTTACATAAAAGATATAAAGTGTAATGATGACCAAAATGAAAATGTATATTATATACATCATTTTTGTTGGAGAAATCTTTTGTACTTTTATATAAACGATCTTGATTCTGTCTTCGCTCCAAATTCGATTTAAAAAAAAAATAAAAAAATGATGACGACTGTCCCTCTGATTCCAACCCCGAACCACTTTTGGGAGCTTTGTGGGTTGACGCCCTTTTTAGTCATCGCGATATCATTACGGAGTTGGGTGGCTCTGATCGTCGTTTTGACTGGTGTCCTGTATCATTTGCACGACACTCGATGGACAAAAACGGTGGATGTCGTCTGCATTGTTGTACTCACTCTGTATGTCAACCTCACGACGGCGTGGAGGCCGACCCTACTGATCACATTGGGTGTGATCGCGGCGGGTGCATACAATGCACATCTACATATGTGGCCGATTCATGTCTTTTTTGTACAGACGCCGCTCGCCATATGCCTCTACTATTTCGAAATCTATGAAACATATAAAATACATTCGAGTCTGATACTGTGATTGTTGGTAATATGCAAGTGTCTTTCATTCGAACACAAGGGTTTAAGAGAGCATGCTAAATCATTACACTTGTAACAATTACTTCCATATTTTGTGAAGATTCCATATAGGTGTTGGTTTGTCCATACTCCATTCGCTAAAGTCTCTAACATAATGACGGCAATCGTATATTCCTATTACATAAGGTTTTAGTCTCAATTTACTTTCAAATTCATCAATTTCTGCGAATGATTTGTGAGTGTTACCCCAATTTATGGTTTGAGTGTATTTCGGATGACTCAAAAATATACATTTGTTGTACTTTTTATAATTGGAGTCGTCAAAATCTTCTGGAATATACAATTCAGGAAACATTGCACGGATGTTTGAACGCTCCTTTTTCAGTGTACGATAAGAACGATTTCCATTGAATGCTCTAAAATCGTATCTAACCTGTTTCAAATGTGATTGAAATGAAATACCAATATGTAGCAAATTGAAGTCAAGATTAATTTTTTCCAAGTGCAAGAATACATTTGTTGCATAAATTGTATGCATCAGGAGCAAATATAAGTAAAGCTTCATTCTAGTTTTTCATCTGAAAAAAAAAATTACTTCCGAAATCAAATTTCTTTTTTTTGAAACAATAATAAAATAACATGGTAGTTCAGCATACCAAGGACTTAAATGAAAAAGAGGTCAAGAAGGAATCACCATATGTCCACAGATATTCTGCATATATTAATGAGTTGAAATATAATTGGGCATATGTAAACACAAAGAGAATTCCTGGCGTAAGGTTGAAGGAGCGAAGCAATGCTACGGAATTTCCAAGTTTTTTTGTTCAGAAAAGTAATGCGAATGCGAAAGGCTAAGCAATCGCATGGCTGTATTGAGTCAGAAAATCTTGCATTGTTTGTTCTTTATTGTGGTGATGTCGCAATAGAATATTTTTTTTATTTAGCATATCTGCCATATCCCAATTTTCGGTGGTATCATTAACGAATACCTTACATATATTTAAACTTGAAATGTTGCGCAATAATTTTAACATTAAATTTATACCTTCACACAATTTTTTTTTATTTTTTGACGAAAACCAAATGAACATAAATATATCGAAAATTGTCAAATCATGTACGATACATGTTAAACTATTATGTTTTTTTACCAAGGAATCATAATCCATACATATTTTCCCTAAATTTTGATTCACCATATCATGAATAGTCCACAACCATTGTGCAGCAGATTCTTTAACTCTCTTATTAATAATCGTCGTGGGAGGAACTTCTTTTCTGTATAACGCATAATGCCGTCGACATTGTGAGCATGGAAGTATCACCTCTAGTAATTGGAATAAATGCTGAATATCTGCGCAATGTTCGCTCAAGTCTATATTGAAAGATATATAGAAAAGCAAGTCCCAAAGAGATGGTCCCCAAACATTAGGATTCATGGACGCCTCTTGCATAATTTTGATGTTAATGAGACAAAATAATTCACAAAAATACGAAAACTTGTGCTACATTTCTCACCGTGCTTTCAGAGTAGTAAATAAAGTTGCGGTGACACAGAATAAAAGAAACTCTATTTTGTGAGTAATAACGCGTGTTGACAATAGTACATGGGTTTACATGCAAATGGTAAAATTTTTTGCGACACAACCAATGGAACCAATCGATCCAATCGATAATATGCTGAATGCCGATCCTACTGATCCAAAGGAAAGAATGGATGCTACCGAGAATCCAGAAAAAACAGAAAATATGCAAAACATGCATGCAAAAGATTCAAAACAAACAATACTGAATACAGAAAATATACTGAATACAGAATACATTGAAAGAAAACTTCTATAAGATATTCTAATTTTTGAATGAAAGAATACTATTGCTCTTGATTGTATATCGTTTGGCCAAAGAAGGGAAATATTGTCATTGTCGACAACTGGCAATTTGAATGTTGCATTTCGAACATCGTTCCTACTCATTTTCCTTGCACTACAAAAAAAATAATGATAAACTTAATTTTGATTATTGAGCTGATTTACGAAAATTGAGCTGATTTTTCTTTGGGTATAAATTGAATGAACTTGTCCCTAAGAATGAACCTCACTTCATAAATTGAATAGTTCATTTTATTGAGAAAAATACTTTCAAATGTTTTGAGTTCCGCAAACAATATCAAATGAATATCGCATTCAATTTTACACCCCTTGGCAATGATCAGTTGTCACCTTGGCATACGTTACATAATGTTCTCATATCCCACATAATATCTGCCTGGATTGCATAGTGATCTGATAAAGGCAATGAAATATTTTCTGCCTCGATGAATTCTACATTGTCTAAGAGACGGTTTGCATTTAAAGCATGTGCGTTTTTCACTAAGACATGATCGAGCAATATATCCCATGCTTCAACAAGCTGGTTGTCGTGACAAAAAGTACATGAAGTATAAGATTGATTAAGCGGATGATTAGAAAGATATGAATTAGTATAACCATTAGAGATTAACCAGTCATAATTGTTTGGAAAATTACCACAGTATGTGAAATTTACGCCAGTGGGCGATGTATCCAAAGAATCCGGCAGAGAATCTTCGACACAATATTTATTATTTTGACCTGTTAACACCGGTCCTGCATTTAAATCGCCCATCAAGATCATCGGATACCCATTTGCACGACGTTCGAACTCAGTTTGCAGTTCGACCATATTATCCATATTTTCTTTTTCTCGAGATATTGTTTTGTTGAGGATTGGAGCAAATGAGAGCTCTCCGTTGGTAGAGATACTTGATAAAGAGGCTAGATGTGTACAAGCAATATGTACTCGGTCAATTTCTGCAAATAGCGACCCGGTTACCATGCGTGTAGAATATGAATAATCCATATAATCGACAGAAGTAAAGGGTCGTTTTGAAAGAAGACGCTCAGAGCGGGAACCGTTGTACCAAAATTTTGCAGTTGCTGTGCTTTCTGTACACGAATCCAAGACGTCTTGACGAAGACTGTAATCTTCATCTCGGGATCCTTCACTTATTGTACCTAGTACATCGAGTGCGCAAGATACACACGCACCTCCAGTTGCCACACCAAGACCCACACATTGTAAACCATATGCACAGACAGATATACCAATAGTAAGATCATTCTCCAAGCAGGTCTGAATACAATCAAGATACGGCATCCAATCACATATTGCCCTTACCTGTTCAGTATTGCGAGGTGCGGCATATTGGTATGGAAAACTGTCAATGGTACCGGATTCAATGTCTTCTTGCTCGTCAAAAACTTCTTGAAGACACACTACATCTGCATCAAGAGAATTTATAGCGTCGACTATATACGGCTTACGTTCTTGAGAGTAAGCAACGACGTTACCCGGAATGAGTGCAACATTGAAAGTTGCAACTCTTAGTGGTGGCGGAGAAGGGCACGTGTCAGACAGAATACCGTAGCACATAGGACACGACGGAGTCGTCATATTCGTATTTGGTCCGTTACAGTATGGTTTGTATACGTGCTTGGCTTCCGAACATGTGTAGCTGATTCCCGGATATGTCAAAGTATCACAAGTAGTGTTGTTATACGGACAACATTTGTCGGAAAAATCTTGTTTGAAGTCATTGGTAATGATAGAAATTGCAGATATGAATGTGAGAATCATTTTATAGTATAATGGAAAATATTATTGATGAAATATAATAAAGCATCAATTTGGTAAACCATGTTTTGCCTTGAACATCATATTAAATCTGTTCATCTTTTTGTAGGAAGAGGTTGGTTTAAAGTAGGCGTTTTTTGCCACATTTTTTGTATTTGATCTTCTGGTCAGTGGTTGGTGGTTGTGAGCCATATTTGACGTTTTGGTCAGTTGGTGGTTAAGAGCCATTCGTGTTTTCTCGTTGTTTAATTTTTTTTTTAAGTTGTTCATATAGTTTTCAACATCTTTCATTGATAGTTCTGTTTTTGATTTTCTGGTTAGTGGTTGGTGGGTGGGAGCCATATTTGATTTTCTGGTTAGTGGTTGCATATTTGATTTTCTGGTTAGTGTTTCATGATTATTTAGTTTCTTGTGTGCGTTGTTCATATGATATTCAACATCTTTTATGTTTGATTTTGTTTTTATTTGACATTTTTGTTGTGTTCTATTATGTGCACCACAATATACAGGACATGTAATATTTTCGATATTGTTGAAAATTCGACTTTTAAATACAAGTCTTTCAGTCTGTGGATCAAAGACTCCAAAGTCACATAACTGAGTAATGTCACAAGAATGACATATATTACTAGGTATAGTATCGATTTTCATGTTTACGGAGTCTTCAACAAAAAGTTGCATCCTTTTTTTGTAAGAAAATCCAATATTTGCAAGTCTTTTTGTGAAGAGTTCTCCATGAAAATATACAAAAGCATCTCTCAACAATACAGTTCCGACATTCGGTTTACTCTGTATAGTTTGATTGCGTAAGTGTAAATAATATAATGCATGATAAAATAATGCTTTTTTTAAAAGTTCATGTTGAGGAGTAGATCCAATAAATGCTTGGAAGAATCCACTTGGATTCTTGAAAATGTCTGTTGTTTTGCATGTGACAAACTCAGTCATTGGAGAAATGTACTCCAATATATTTTCTACCAAAAATATGTCATTGTCAAAATAGAATCCTCCAAATTCGTGCAGCATAGCCAATCTACACATATCAGATTTAATGCGTCCATCTGTGTTTGAGGTATATGAATCTGATAGATTTTGCATGCCCCACATTTCTTCCAGTTTCAAAATGAGCTTTAAACATTCTGTATCATCGAAGAATATGATGTTGTTGATATTTGTAATATTCGAAATTCGGTTAATATTCTTTGTATAAATATTTTCTTTAATGTGTAGAAAGTTATCTTTTCCGTTCAGGATCATTATTTTTGGTATTACATGAATTATTTCATTTTCATGTTCATTTTTTGCGGGTTCCTTTTCATGATATACAACAATGAAAGATGTAAGCGCGATACATAAAATAGGTATATGCAAATATTTCATTTTTTTTTAAATATTTTTCATGTCCGGTCATGTGTTTGAAAAAAATCATTATTAAAGATAATATGAAATTACGAGTTAAACGCTTCGATCCAAGTACACTTAAACCCCATAGAATTATTCTTGTCGTGGGAAAGAGAGGCACCGGAAAAAGTGTTCTACAACGTGATTTAATGTATCATATGTGCAACAAGGTCGATTTTGGACTTGCCTTTTCTCCAACGGAAGAAACTCAAGATATGTTTAGACAACATATGCCAGATTCATGGATTTATCCTGGATTTTCAACAGCAAAACTCGATACAATGTTAAAAATGCAAAGAGACATGTGTAAAACGAAAAATCAACGTAATCTGTTTATAATTATGGATGATTGTATGTATGATAAAAAAATTTTAAAGGGGCTGGGCATTCGTGACTTATTTATGAATGGAAGACACATGCACATTACATTATGTAATGCGGTTCAGTACGTTATGGATATAGGACCAGACTTAAGAACTCAGGTTGATTATGTATTCGCTTTACGCGAGAATATCATCAGCAACAAGAGCAAGTTATGGAAATACTTTTTTGGAATGTTTGAAAAATACGATGATTTTGCAAAAGTTATGGACAAATGCACTCAGAATCACGGATGTTTGGTTATGGATAATACGACAGGAAGTTGTAATGTAGATGAATGCATATTTTGGTATAAAGCTGAATATAATCTACCAGACTTTCAATTCGGTTCGAGTGTTTTCCATAAGATTTCACAGAAATATATCAAAAGTGAACAAGACCGTATATTAGAAGAGATCGAAGAGAAAGAAATGGAAAAAATGATGGCTACTTCAAAAGAAAAAAAACGAATATCATGTATACAGATGGAAGATTCGAAAGGAAATGTTCTTTTGGAAAAAAACAATGGGCTTATTCGATTGACATGAAATTAAACATTTTTGGTTGGTTTTGTCAACTTAAACCGGTACAAGATCGGTTCACCTATCTTTTCCGAATCCGTTGAGTTGTGAATTCGCGCATACTGTCCTGAATTTTCGAAGCAGGTTTTTAAATGCGCGAATTTATCTCCATATTTTCGACTAATTTTCGAATGAAATCTTCGTCATCCTTGACATTGAAACCTTTGATCATTATTTCATGATTATTATTTTCCTCTGCATCAGAAAGTTTCATCATCTTGTGTTGTGCATCAAAGTTCCCTTTTTTTATTAATACATATTCTTTTCCATTTTGTTTATTTTTGAGGAAGGGGAAAGTGTTCTGATCTTTGTTCTTAAAAATAAGCTGAAGTGTTGGATGTTTTGTCAATTCATATATCTCAACATCAATATCATTTATAGTTTCATTTATTCTCAACAAGAAGCTTTCAAAATCTTCTTTGCTTACATAATATAATTCTGATCTTACATCTTTGTTGTTTGATAAGTTCTTAAAGTTCAGGTCTATACCAAGTTTTTTTCGGGGAAAAGGACTATACATTTCTTTTTTAAATCCAAATTTGTTGGTAGACATAAATTTCATATTTTCTTCTATCAAACATTTTGATTTGCTTTGTATAACTTTTGTCAAGTTTTCCAGATCTGAAACAAAGGCTAAATGGTATGTTTTTCCTTTTGCTTCATCGAATGATACATTGATCGGTGGGTATATACGCTTTGTCTTGTGATCATAAAATATAATATTTTCTTCTTTTTTGAGTTCTTCTTTGAGTTCTTTTAGAATAACAGCTGTTCCATCAGGCATAATCAAATCAACGGATTTTCCAGACATTATTTTTTTCAAAAACTCATCTTCTTTGTTTTTATTTTGCATTTTAATCATTTTTTCATTGTTTTCTTTCATTCTTTGTTGAGCAAGTTGTAATTTAAGTTGATTTTCTTTGGAAAATGGTCCAAAGTAATAATTCCATTCTTTGTCGTCTTTATTTATTATCTTTTCAACACCATTGTCGATAATTGTCACCGCATTTTCATTCTTGTCATTCACAACAACATTGTCTAATATGTTATTCAATCGCCTTTTACCATCTTCAACGACAACATTGAACTCCGGACCAGTACCGCGCTCTTCGTATTTTTCATTCAAATCATCTTCTGTCAAATTTGGATAACCTGGCCATCTTCTTTCATCTTTTTTCTTTTTATATAATGCTTTCTGTTGTATTTTCACTTGAGTTAAATATTTTTCTCTTAATGAAAATATATCAAATGCGGGAAAGCGTTTAAACTTAGCTTTATCGCATTTATCGCATTTCCTCTTTAATTTTAATACAGATTCGTTGCAAATTTTTAATATTTTAGACCAATTTATATGATTAGTGTCATCAATTTCCGCTTCTACCGCGTGTCCTAAATCATTGTTTATATTTCTTAAAATATCCTTTTCATGCAATATAGCTTTCATGATAACAATACAAAGCCCAATAATATATAGGTCATCACCCTCTTTTTCCGATGGTATCGATGATGCATAAGGTGTCTTTTCAATCATTTTTTTAATCTGGTCTGCATCGTATCGTAAACGTCGTATGTTTTGTACTAGAATCAAGAACTTTGAAGAATGCGTGGTATTGCTAAATTTAAGCGATCCTTCTAATTCTATATATGCCTCTCTTACTTTGGTGACTGTTGATACTAGCGGAAGACGATCAGATGGATCCGATGGTGAGTTTACGAAATTATACTGCAAGTCCTTTCCATTATGTTTTAGTCTAATGCTACCATTTTCTGATTTATCGATGTTGACTCTATCACCTACCTTAAAATATGGTAAAAATCCATTCATTAAAATATTAATCTTGTCTTCAATTGATAAATTTAAGCTATCACCATCATTGATTTCGTCAACAATTATATCAACAAATTTTTGACATGATTTCAGGTAATACAAAGGACCCCTACTTTCAGTAATGTATTCTGAAATATAGTTCAAGAACTGTATCAATTTCAGTGTATATTCTTTATCACCTTCGTTCATGATTTTTGTTTTCAAGAATTTTGCAATACAGGGAAAGTTTGAGTCTTCTTTGCATTGAGCAGTGAGATTCAACAATTCCTTGTATTCTGGTATTTTGAAATTATCCATGTGTATGGTGCACTTGTTTTCAAATTTAATTGTATCATCAATTGGTTGAAAGTAGTCATTACCCACCTTTATGAAGTGTGTTGTAGTGAGGTCCTTGATGTCAAATTTGTCCCATTCGGCTTGGGTGAACTCAAGCTTACTTTTAAGTGCATCCACGAGGACTGGATTGGTCAGCTCTGTGCCTTGGGAGCTCGGCGAGACATCGGTCTTGTGCCACTTTAAACCAATTGTATCATACTGAATAACTGTATCATTTGTAAAATTTGTAAACTCTGCATTGAAGTTGAATGTAAAATTGCCATTGTTACATGTCAACCTTACCATTGCATCTTTGTCCACAATAGGAACGAAATACTTGAAAATATTGCCATTTTTTCTTGTAATATAAGCAATGCCTGTTTTTTTATCAATTTTAAAAGATTTTATTAATTTTTCATCTACTTTAAAATTGAATACATTTCCCTTTAAAATTATAGTATCAGTTGCATCCAATTCTGATTGTTGCGAAAGATTTGCATTTTCAATTTTTCCTACGGATATATCATCATATACATTTTCAATAGTCTTATATTTTCTTAACATATTTTTCAATTTTGCATAATCGTATGAATATTTGATGTTTTCTAAGACTTCAGGCTTAAATTCTCCATTTTCAAATATATCTGCATCTTTCAATTGAGGATATTTCAGAAACAGATCTTGCTTCCATACACTTAACGCAATGTCTAGGTAATTTGCAGAAGGTTTCAATTCTAATACTTTGTCAACGCATCTCTTTTGATCTAATGGTGTATTATCTCCCGGTATCTGATAGCAACCGTATCTTACCCAACCTTTCACCATAGATTCAGTAACCTTGTTCATAGCGCCGTCTATAAGTTCCACCATTTTAGCAACAGTGGCTTCCCCTGTGAAACTTCGTTGCTTCAATCGTATTTGACCTTTAATGTAGCCTATTAAATTCTCTGCAGGATTGTAATCAGGTGCTTTCACAGGTAGGAAGATTGCAAGTACATTTAAGAATTTCTTGCACCACTTGTGAATATATGAGTAATGATTTGAATCTACATCGATTTTTCCGTGTTGAGGAGCAGAATCCCACGCTAATCTCAAATTTTCTAAAACATCACTTGGAAAAGAAGAAGTGTAATAATTCACGGTTTCTACCAAATACTTTAGAAACAGAGCTCGATCTCCTCTTTCACTATCAACCTTTCCTCCTAATGTGTTTCTTCCAGTTGGAGTATAATAAGAGCGAGGAATTATTTTTGAAACGGGCTTGGTGCGATCTATTCCCAATGCATTTTTGACAAGAATTTGTAATTCTTTAAAGTAGTATAACATATCTTCTAACGAACTATTTATGTAAACAGAATTTTGTTTCTTACTATTCTTATTTTCTACTAAATTTACTTTTATAAGACTTCCGTCATTCTTGTCTACTTGTCGATATTCAATTCCATTTAACCACATTAATTTTTGCATGGTTGCTACATTCGTGGTATTGCTTTCAGGTGAATATTTTAGAAAATTTTTGAGAGCATCGTTGTGTTTTGAATTAACAATCATCGAATTCTTAAAAACAACTCCTTTGTAGCTAAAATATGTATCTAAAGGATATTCTGTCAATTTTGTAGTCCATACAAAAGAATCGTCTAAAGGCACGATATTAGTATTGTCAAAATCCAGAATAACATTTAGTTCAACCGGATAGTTCTCGTTTTCATATTGAATAATTACTATTTTATTATCATCACTAATTTTAATATCAGTTATTTTTTTACTGAAAACTGTTCGTTCAAGCGTTAATGCAGGCTTAAAAAATCCACATTCAAGTTCCCTTTTTTCATCTGCATCTGGATCTGTTTCAACACTTTCGGGATCGGGATAATATATGCTTCCGTCTTTTAGTTGAATATAGGATTTGCTTGTGATTTTGTCATGTGGTTGTAACTCATCTTCAAATTCTATTGATTCTATGGACTGCTGATTTTTCTGCTGATTCTCCAACTTTGTTTCAAATATGTTTTGTAATGTCGGATTTCGTATTTTAAATCTTCCCTTTGTATTGAATTTTTTACTTCCTTCTTTTTTCCATTTTGTGAAATTTGGACCCTGACAGTCATCCGAGTTGAGTTTATTCGGGTCGAATAATCTGAAATTTGGATCACGAATATCATCTACATTGAGAAAACGACTTAAAGCAGTTCCTTCCCGTGTAGGTGGTCGAATCCACCAAAATAATGCAAATTTAGGTGGTTCTTTTGCACGACTCCAACATTGAGTTTGTTCATCATAATACAAATGATTTCCCCGAGGCGTGAGATCTGATATTTTACAGCCAGGATCTAAGACGCTCTCACGAAACTCTTCGTCATTTGACGACTTGTACGAATTCGATACTAAGCCTAAACCTACATACAAGTTCAATGTCAATGTTTTACCCTTTGCTTTTGCGAATTCAGGAATACTTTCTTTAGACCCCCATCCACGTCTTGATACTTCATTCAAAGTAACTAAAGTTTCGTCCATGAAGAATAAATTTAGAGGATTGAGCATTCCGTCTTCCTTGTCTTGTTCTAAAATGAAATCTTTCAACTCATTTTGTTTCGCTTTTGAAGCAAGCTCTCCTTCCCCCAAAGGATCTTTCATTTTTGCTCTCACAAAAGAAATGTTTGCCGTTTTTAATGTTCTCCACACTGTAGAATCTGAAACATTTAATTCAGGATATTTTTCTTGAAGTTTTTGTTTTATTTGTGCTACTGTATCGCGTGGATATTCAGTTGCTAACTGTATACACATTTCTTGTTGTTCTTCATTCATGCGTGCCCAACGAAATCCACCTTGCTTTCCTGGCGCTGGTACACCAACAGTTAAAACACCTAAATCAGGATCATGAATTTTTTCTAAATTTTGATTTTTTGTAGCTCGTTTGTAATTCGATATAGTCTTTTTGCAAATACCCATCATTTTTGCAATTTCATCGTGATTCATATTTCTCATTTTTCCATTTTTGCCTTCGACTTTTTGCTCTAAAAGATTCATTATTCGACTTCTTACTTCGTATCTTAATGGTTTTCCTTTCATATCGCCATTTTTGTCCCGTCTGTTCTTGTCTGTGACCAAATTTAAATCTGCATTTTCTCCATGCCAAATCTCTTTTTCAGTCATCTTTTCTTTTCATTTAGAAAAAGTTGCTGGCATAACGAAACATAATACAGTATCTGTGGCGAAGGGGAATATATGAATATATGCGACTTCGGTTTTGACTGGTTTGCATCAAAACATAATTTTCCGACTTTTGAGCACTTTTTTCTCATTATCATTTTTCTTTGGGTATGCTCGTTTAAATCTTGTAATCGTGCATGGAGTAGCAGTTTTAGCAACCGCTGAGTTTATTATGCTGTTATTGCAATCTTTTCCAAATTCTTTATCGAATTGTGACACATCAGGAACGAATGTGTCATACTTTAATAGTTCTTTTACAGAAAACGAGGTTACCATCCATTCTCTCTGCTTCAATTTTTTGAGTCCTCGCATATACAATATAATTGTGTGGACTTTTCCATTGCAGCAATTAGTGAGGCAACCATTTTTCTCACAATCATATGTATATTTATCGAATTCTTCTTGTGTAAGACTTCGACATCTAATATGGGGATCGTGAGAATAGAATATACCCCATTTCTGACATATTTTCATATCTTGCAAGTCTGTGATATATTTTCTGTGTTCATGCATGTATACTTGCAGTCCCTGGTTATTTATAAAGTTTAACATGCTGACCCTGATTGAGGTGTCTTCACACAAGACATTAAAAATATTTTTTTCCATTCGAAAAAAATTAAGGATCAGCTCAAAATGGTTCGGAAAAAAAATAATCTAGAAGTAAATAAGATGATCTCTGATCGAAGGAATTCTGTTAGTCCTTATGATCCACAAGATACATGGAATAATTACGAAAAGGCATCAGAAGATTTTTCTGAAAAATATTACTCAGCACCTGAAAATTATTACATAAATCAAAAGAATCAAACATCCGAAGAATCAATATTAAAAGCGTTTCATCAATCAGATATATTAAGAAGTTTGAAAAACAGTTCAGCGACTGACTTTTCAAAATCGAGAAATATGCTAGGTTTACAAAACAAACAAGCTAATGAAGAAGCAATCAATGCAAATATATTACCCAGGTCCATTCGGCAAGAAAACTTTTTAGATGAGTTTTTTGTAGGTTCTTTAAATGTTGAGCACCAATCTAAACAAGGTAGTTTCACAGATCGACTAGGTAACAGCTTTGAAATATGGGAGAATCAGCTTCCGCCAGCAGAACGTGACTATGGAACAACTGCCGATGGTACCAGTGACCGGAGATTAGAACGATTACAAGGTTATGACATAAATGTCGAACGAAAAAAAACAGAAGTTGCCGGTGATGTCAATCCTGCAGAAACACCATCACATGTTCAATCTTCGCAGGTTAGAGGCAATGAATTGGAATATAACAGCAGAGAAGCATTTTTTAATCAAAATGGTTTGCAGCCTGTTCAAGAATTCGAGCAAAAAAGAGACGATTTGTATGATGGATACAATTATAAATCTGGTCACGCTTCAAGAGTATTTTCATTAGAACATTCTTGGCGCGATCAGTTATCTCAGCCAGTAAGGAAGCAAAAGAGTTCAAATATTCCAGAAAAATCTACGCGTTCTGGTTTGAATTCGAAACGGAAAGAAATATCAGGTCCATTTCACGTAAAAAATGCAAATTCAAATGCGATTTCCGCAAAAGCAGGTACAATCACATTACCTTATTTAAACCAAGCAACTTTAAGATCAGAATGTATGTCTGTTGTAAACAAATCCGCACATACATATGATATGAATTTAAGCACACACTTATCTGAATCTGACAGTTCTGTGTTAAAAGTTGGTCGTCTTGAAGATCAAGTCGATAATTCAAAGATTGATAATGTAATGAATGGTCCTGTTCCTATAGTTTCGGCAGAAAATATTCAAAAGCATCGTGAAAAATTGTCGGTTACACCAATTCCTACAAAAGAGTGGAACATTATACAGCAAATTAATCAAGGAATTGATCATTTAAAAGAAGACGATCGTGAGTTACTTGAGATTATGGAGAATTCGAGTTTGAAAGCTGAACTAAGTGCACCTAAGGAATCGTTCGATCATGTTCGCAATAATGAGTTAGCTGCAAAAGACCCAGCTTCTTTATATTCTCAAACAGTCGAAGCGTCAAAAATAGATTCGGATGTAACGCAAACAGATTCAAAACGTGAAATTGTAAATGAAAATGAAATACAAGATGTAACAGTTGCTCCGGTACAACATGTACGCTCAGATATTGTAATGGGTATGAGTGATAGTAAACATCACGAGAACAACAGATTTCACTTGGAAGACAAAGGACAAACATTATCTGGAGAAATTACAATTGGTCCGCAAGATGATAAGCAATCAGAAAATACTAGGTATTCAACGGAACATGGCAAGCAATTGCAAGCAAAAAATATAATAAAAAATGAAAAGAAATATATTGACCGCGATGATTTAAAAGATAGTAGTCATTTAGGAAGGTCTTCTAAACTTACAAAGATTGTTCTTCCATTAAATGATAGAGCAGCTCATGCAATTGAAAGACCTGGATATTCTTCAACCATGATGGAAGGTTTTACTATTAATAGAAGGGAAATGTTGGAAGAGACAAATCGAAACAATGAAAATAACAAAGAGCAAAATGTAGAGTTATTCGAAGGATCAAAAATATATGGTGAACAAGTTTCAAGAAAGGAAGAAGAAGATGCTCTGTATGTGCGCACGCAACAATCGACTCATGAAGTTTCTACGAAACTACAACAAAGTGTACATGAAACCGAGAGAGAGGAAAATGATATATATTATCAGCAAGAATTGAAACAATCACATGTTCCACACAAACAGTTAGAATCAAAATTAATCACAAAGGATCAGCCCGAAGCTTCCACGTTTTTACGAACAAACAATATGACCATTCATAATGCTCAAAATACACAGTTGACGCAAGAAGTTGTAAGTAGTTTATCAACTGGAGGTACAATAGATACAGATCGTATACATGCGCCTAATGAACAAAATTGGAGCAAACACGAGTCTACAGTTCAACAAACTACCAAACTATCAGAAGATCGTTCTACGCCATGTCGTGTTCCAAGTAGATCTGTGAATTCAACTCCTGTTCGATTAAGTTCGACTGTTCAAGTTGAATCAAAACGAGAACTTGATTCTGCATGTTCAGTCTCGAGATGGACACCAACCTTGAGAATTGACGGGTCGACACGACACAATACATATTCATCAAGAGATAACGACAATGAATGTTGAATTTGTCTTGATTTTTAGTAAATCATTCAATGAATTGAAAGATATTTTTCTAAAACAAATGATGACGATTTTAAAAAAGAAGCATTGGGTTGTATGTGAACTGAAAAAAAAAAGCATGTTTGATATCTTGAAACATCTTCCTTTAACAGATGATGTAATATTGTTGATAATTGATCATGTAAACTATGAGAGCGAACAAGATATTCTGATACGAATCAACAACAACAGTAAATTGTATTATTACTACAATCCTCCGAGAGTTATTGAATACCAAGAATTCGATTTATTTTAAACATATTTTGTATTGTGATATATGATGTTACAGTTGGTCACTTCCCGAAAGCGATACAGGATCAGACTGGCGGGTGGCTCGGTAGACCTGTTCCAACAACACCAAAGACCGCTATTTAAGAAAAAATACATGCATATATTTTTGCGTCTACGGAGTGATGAAATCCATTTCTGGAGGATCTAGATCAAATTCATGCATGCGTACGCTTAAAGATGTGATCATCTTATGAAGTGATATGGCATATCTTCCTTGAGCAATGTCCGACAAGTTTACAACAGCTACGACAAGCGGATAGATTTTGCTGTTGATAAATATTTTGCATGCATCTTTGTTCATATTCAATATTTTGAATTCAAATAATCTGTCTGTATAAGACACTGTAGCTTGTGTTCCATGCAGAATGATTTGCAAAAGTCTATACATGAAATTCTTAAAATGTTCATGATATATTGCATGTTTTGTTGCGTCATCATGTTTTGACGGTATCAACCTTTGTTTAAAGCATGCTGTTAATCTTTTCAATACTTCTTCAGCTGAGATTTCTGAGTCTAAAACTTCGTCTTTTAAAAAAATCTTGTCTGGAGAAGTGAATCTAATCGTCTTCATGTATACAATAACATTAGAACAACGAAAAATGTTTTTATCACTACTTTCTTGCATATCCTGTGATATAGATCGATCAGAACTCATGACGGGTGCTCTCCCACCACCAGTCGATCTCCTAGCTGTTTGTTTCGTTCGAGGCATTTTGTTATAGTCTTTTATTTTTTTTCATCCATGATGATTAGAAGAAATGTTGGTGAAAAATCTGTGAAGAAGTCCAGCCGAAAGTTGTGGAGGAATTAAAAATTTTAAAAAAATCAAATGTTTTGGGTATTTGCATTTGCTTGTTTTCTTTGCATGTTTGTATTTGATGCATGTGTGCATTTTCATATCCGATCGGATGCAAAAACCAGATGGTTTTTTTTGCATTCATTTTCCAACTTGGTAATTTCTCTATTTTGTATACCAGGTGTCGTCGCATTTTTGAAGAAGCCACAAGATGCTTTCTTCGTGACATGTCCATTGTACACTTATGAATGCATTTTCACACACGATTCAAAGATTCCTTTGCTCATCGTAAACTGTTTGCACATTTATCATTTTTTTGATCAATATCGAGTGGAAAATTTTCGCCTAGATGTTGTTATGACAATGGAAAAAGTTTTGCATGGACATTTAACCGTGGACATGATTGAGGATAAGTTTGGATTCGTTGGTAAGCAAGTTTGGGATTCACTATCTACATACTCGCCTCAACAGCTTCACGATAAATATGATCCATTGTTTCAACAATACAATTCAAAATACCAAGAATCTGAAGAGGAATTTGAAGCTTTCAAGAAGACGACAATGTTGCGGAAATATAAGGGCTATGCCCCTGGTTACGAGAAAAATACAATATCATTTTGAAACGAGAATCGAAAAAAAACGGATTCAGATCAGTCGATCGAAAAATCATTTAAAATTACAACCTAAATCAAGCGGTTGGTGATTGGGAAAATGGCGTATTTTATAAGAATAAGCGATGGACATTTTCAGATGTTCTTCGAATAGAATCACTGTCATTAGTGGTACAAGTGTCTGTTATAATTTTCTTGAGTAGGGTAATATCGGTTTGAAACAAAAGTTACCCGTAGGGGAAAAAGTTAAAATTGTAAATGCAGATTTTTCAGATTTGACGGAGGACCAATTAGAAGAGTTACATGTACATTACTCTACATCTACCGGATCTACCGCATCTACCACATCTAATTTATCTTTTCTAAATCCAGCATAATAAAATACTCTTTTTGTTCCACAATTTCTTCTTCCCATGTAATGTCGTATTGTATCTTTTATATCACGATTTCTCAGTATTTCTTTGATTAGTTTTACATGCGAACCACGAGTTGACATTCTCAATTCTGCAGCTGCTCCTGCCATGAAATTCAAAATGGCTCTTTCTGAAAATGTTGCTCTTATTGCATGTCTACTTTGATCTAATGTGTACGCTATGTTAGCACTTAACATGATAACCATAATCATATAACTCAAATCTGTGTACAACATTTGCGGAGTGAGTTTTTCAGTTGCATTTTTATCTGCAAGTGTTTGTATAAACGAAAGAACGGGGGCGCGTTCCAAAAACTCATTTTTGTGAGAGTATGGACGCCATTCGCAAAAATCTCTTCCAAAATCTATAAATCGAACATCAACTGGATCATCTTTGAAAACCATGTTTGAGGGTTTCAAATCATAACAGAATAAATTGTTGTCCGCCATCTTTCTAAGGTGCTGTATAGTTTGTAGTCTTAGTTGTCTTGCAATTGGCATAACTTCAGAGGGTGTATCGCAAAGAAGAGAATGAACGTCTTTTGGATAATGCTCGCATACAATATGTAAACCTCCTCGCTGTAAGCGAGTCGAATGTCTTACATACCAAGCATCATACATAATAGGGCATACTTTAATATTTGTCGCAATTGCAGTGTTTCTAAATTCCCAACTAGCGTTTCCAATTCTTTGAGTATCACTATTACGTCGAGGTTGACGAACAACGCATTTTGTCCCATCTTTTGCTTGAGCTAAATATACTGCGTTGTTCGAACCCTTTCCTAATAGTTTAATTAACTTTAGTCCGAACTGAAGTCCTGTTCCATTGCGTGGTTGAATAAGTGTTGTACGTTGATATTTTGCAGAATCTTCTAGATTTAACTCTTTCATTTTATTAATTGATCTTATTTTTTTTTCGAATTCCGCGCACAGAGTCTTATTCTTTCCATAAGTCGCAAAATTTCTGATACTTGTTTAATATGTCTTCTATCTTATTTTTATTATAGTTTCGTTTATTAAATATACTTTTAAATTTTGCAAGTGTTTTGTAGGGTTCCTTATTTGGTACGGTCATTGGAATAAAAAGGTCTGAACGTTCAGACCCATTAATATTGTTCAGTAGATCTGCTAATTTGTTTAGTATGGTAAAAACTGCTAATAATTTGAGTTCCTCGAATGTTTTGTCTTGAATGTGTATTCTTGCCTCGTCGATTAAGTCTTTAGCATTTGGTGGACAATAATCGGTTACTTTTAGTTTTTTGCTTAATGTATCGAAATATTTTTGAGATTCTTTAGATGATGCAAATAAAACAAAACCATACTGTATTTTTTGAAGTTCTTCCAAGTAATGATCAGAACGGTTGAACTTCATTCTTTACTAATTATTTAAAAAAAAATGTGTAGGTCAAACCATTGTGATTATGGGAGGAGCATTAAAAGCCTTATTTACACATTCTGGAAAACCCGATGTAAAACACGGAGACGCATTCTACATGTATGAAATAGAAGTATCATTTACTTTAGAATCCAATTACAACATACGAAATCACAATTGTAACTAAACCAACGACGGTTGTGGAAATGCTTACAATATAACCAACGCTTTCATTCGATTTACATACAGGTAGTGGCGTAGGAGACAACATAAATGGCGGAAGTACAGGTGGTGGACTTATAGGAGGCACAAAAGGTAGTGGTGGTAAAGGTGATAGAAGAAGAGGTGATGGTAAAGGAGGAATTGACGGTGTTGGGGGTGGAAACGGTGGAGGCACAGCAGGTTTTCGTCCGCTCCGAAAGGAAATTGCAGTAGGGTAATCAGGTGGGAATGGTGGAGTAAATGGTAAGGGTGGTGGAATTACACAATCATGACAGAATTCGTAATACGGTCTTGTACGATTTATCTCATTTCCGCAAGCGTTTTGCTCTATTTCGAAACAATCTGTTGTGTTTATTTGGCGCTGTGTTTCTGTATGATTAATAACTGGAAGACTTAGACTCATGACAGGACATGATTGTGAACAAAAATTATTGGATGTTTGTATTGAATATTGTGTTATACAAGAACACAATCTGGAAAACGGAGGCGAGGGTGGAAGTACTCCGGATCGAAATGGACAGGCTGCGTATTCACAATTCTGATCAAGTTGTTGTGCAACATAAGATCCATCCGAACAAAATAATAGCGGTCCGGAACATATTGACGACGACATCTTAACTGTATCATCTTTTTTTTTTGTCTGTAACCAGATTTTTGCAATTAGAAACGTGATGTGAAAAAAAGTTTTTTAAAGCATTCAGAACAACACAACACAAATACAATAATAATAAAATAAAAGCAACAAGTGGACTTCATATATCATCGTTGATCAATTTTTGAGTCATGTAAAAACATATAATAATATATGGTTATGTAGACATTGCTTTTCTCACATCTTGAATTTGTTTTTCAGCTCTAAGTAATGTCAGCTCTCCTTCCATATTCATATTTTCTTTTCTAATAATTTCTCGTTCTTTAATCATTTCTGTATTACTTGATCTAAGTTCGGCATTTTCTGTTTGAAGTTGAGTAATAAGTATGTCCTTCTCTTTTTCAAGTGTTTTATATTTTTTGCACTCGATTTCGATATTATCCAATTCATTTAGTTTTCTTTTAAACTGCAAATTTTCATGCTTTTGGATATCTTGCTCTCTTGTCAGATCAGAGATTCTCTGTTGAAATTCCGATGATTCTTTTAAATATTTGCATTGTTGTTCTCGAGCTCGCTCATCACGAAGTCTCAAATCATCCAGCATACTTTTATGTATTTCCAATACTCGACTTTGAGATTGTTCGGATTGTTCTCTATATTTTTGGTTTGATTCACGCAGTGTATTAATCGTCTTTTCGTTGCCATTGATTTCTTGTGCAAACTTTTCTTCTTTTTTCTTTTTTTCTGATGCCAGTTCTTTATGTTGTAAAGATTCCTTTTCATACAAAGTTTGAATTTTTCCTATGTCTAAATTTAATGTTGCAATTCTATTTTCAAAATCTTTTTTTTGAGCTTCATATGCATACTTTTGCTCACTCCGCAATTTTTCAATGCCTTGTTTCCAGTTTGCTTCCAATTGTGCTTGCATCGTTGTCATTTTATCTAATCTCTCGTTTGCATCCTTATATTGACGTTTACATTTATCATGATTGCTTTTTTCCATAGAAAGTTGAGCTTTTATTTCTGCACATTCCAAAGATGATTTCGATAGTTCGTCTTGTAGTTCAAGAGCATGATTATTTCCTTGTGAAGGTATCTGATATTCAAGTTTCTTTTCACCAGGCATTCCAAATTTTATGGTCTGCTCAATATGTCTGATTTCCGCATTCAATGTAATAGTTTCAGTCCTCAATCGAATGTTATCATTCTCTTCTGTACGAATGGCACGAGTTTGAGATTCAATCAATTGTTCTAACTCAGAATGCTTTATTTTTTCTTGGTGAATACTTTCTTCAAATTCTATTTTCATATCTGATATTTCTTTATATTTTTCAGTTTGCAATAATTCTTTCGACTCTAATAAAGAATCTCTTTGAGAAGACAGTGCTTGTAAAGATCTAGGAATCCAACGGCATAGTACACGTTCTGATGCAGCAACCATCCAAGCTTTTATAAAATCTTGTTCATTGTCATGTTTTTCGGTGAATTTTGCCAAACCTTCATTTATTATCATAGATAACCTTTCAGGATGTTCTTCGATTTCAGGTTCTAGTTCAAGTAATGATTTTTCCACCATTTCAGCTACATTTATTTCTAAACGCCGTGTGGCTTCAACACAAATATTTTGAATGTTTTCTTCTAAAAGTTTAAGTACCTCATCATCAACAGGTTTCATTGATTTTTTTAAGAATGAATCGAATATATATTTTTTCAAATGGTTCATTTCTTCATCTAAAGATTCTTTAGGTTTTGGCTTCATTACAGATAATTTTTGTGTACACTCCGCAACCAAACTATCTTTTAAATCTCTTGCTTTAATTGAAGCGATCAACGACCAAGAATCTTTTATGATTGGTACACAATCTGTTTGAATAACTTCTGTATAATGCTTGCAAAGAACTGCATACATTTTCCCATTAATTTCAGAATCTTGAGCCTTCATTGGGGTGATTTCAGTGAATAATTTTGCTCTTAACTTATCTACACCTGTAGTAAATGCTTTGGACAAGCTCATAAGTCTGTCTTCCATTCGTTGCGAAACTGGATCTATTGCTGTTGAGGGTCGTGGCAAAGTAATTAATGTACGCTTTGGAAAAGAAGTTTTTATAGCATCACGCACTGCGTTCTTATTGGGATCAGAAGAAGACTGCAACGCTTGTTCAAGATACTCATCTTGTGTTATTTCATTATTTTCCTTGTTGGTTATTTTTAATGAAAAATCACGTAGAATCCAATAAAATTTTGGCATATGTGGTGACAAATCTTTCATCGTACTCTCGCTATCAAATTTTACATTTTCCGTGACTCTTGTCATTAATGATAATGTTTGTAAAGCAGTTTCATCGATTGGACCCATAGAATTATAAATAAATGTACTCGATAATAAAAGAGCTAAAGTAAAAATTCTCACATCATGTGTATCGTTTGCATCAAGTGCATCAATACCTTCTGTATCCACGAAAACAATCTTTTTGCCGTGTGATTCAAATACTTTTTTGTACAACCATAATCCTTTTGTACACGCTTGTACTGAATCTCCAACTCCAAACCCGGTATTTGATGTTGCAGATGCGAGTCTGTTTAATAAAAATGATTTACCTGTACGGTACTTTCCAGCACACGCAATCACTCCAAATTCTCCTATAGTATCTAACCATTGTAATGTACTCTCACAAACCGTATAATTGCCTTCTGTGCATGTGATCAAAGGTACAACCTGTTTATTTTCATCTTCAAAAAACGAAGTCATTCAAATTTTTTTTTAAACAAATATAATTTGATCATACAGAACGCAAAGGGTTTCATGATAAAAAGAGGCAAACATCTGAACGACTGTATGATTGGAGTCAAATACGAAGTGGTGTATCAAATTGAAATTTATTTGTATTATGATAATGAACACTCGACGACTTATAAGAAAAACATGTAGTTTATGGGACGAATGGACACAATGTCGTATTGCTCAAATTTCAAAATTTTATTCATATAATAAACATGGACTTGATCTAAAAAAGTCGGGATTTGTCAAAAGTGAAGTCATGAAAGCAGATGAGTGTATATATATCGAAAAGAATCAAGAAATTGTTGGATTTGTATTTTTGATTACCAAAAAAAGACCAAGAGCACTTTATGTTACTTTAATGGCTTCTTTTGAAAAAGGAATCGGTACGAAACTCATGCAATTTTTGAATTCAACTCTGCTGTATCCTCATGAATATATAGGGTTGAGAGCTACATGTAAATCAGTCGGTTTTTATATTAAATGTGGATTTCAAGTATTTGATTTCATTTCGATGGAAGAGTATGTGGATGGTAGATCGGATCCAGTCATAACAGATGCTATTTTTAAAAACTTGCAAAATATTTCAAAATTAGAAGAACTTCAAAGTTTACTGATTGATCGTGATTGGATGCCTGACAAAAGTGACGAATTTCCATTGTTGAAGAAGAGAAATACTCCTGTATTTGAAGTACGTCGTCAATCCAACCGCATCAATTTTTAGGTTCTAGGTTACTAGAGGCTGGTAAAAAATCAAGCATTTTCAATAAAAGAGACGCAGAAATATATTCGTTTGATTTTTGTTTCACATATTTGTCTGTATCCAGAAGTTCACATTCAATTTCTAACATGGCATCGTTGTTCATTTGAGAGTATTCTGCTGCAGATTTACTAATACCTGACCAAGTCATGGAAAAATCAAATGCCCATGTATCATTTTCAGTTACGAATCTTCTTCGTTGCTTTATTCTAACTAAATATGGATTTACGGATAGTGGTGGGTTTGTCACTTCCTTTTCGGTTTTCAAAGAAATGCGAACATCGATACCACCGTTGTATTCGTCGAGTTTATGTACGAAATCAAGAGAACGAGTTAACATTTTTTTTTCTGTTGTTTCTGATATGACATTCATCGTATTACTGTCGTATTTAACTCTTGTTCGTAATTGTCGACCGTCATGTTCAAAATATATGTCAGTTTCTTCTTTCCATTCATCGTCGCCTTTTACAAATGCGGATTTTTGCATATTTTCTATAATACTGTCCATGAATACTCGGTTTACTCCCGGATGAAATCTATCCTGACAAATATTACCAAATCGTGCTTCTAGCTCACAATCTGGATTTTGTCTTAAGAGTTCAACCATATTTGAAGTCTGGTCAATACATTTCCCAATATTAGGATATTTGGTAAGCAATTTGGTTTTTTCCATTTCAAATTTTGAAATAAAATAAAATAAATTTGATTGAAGGCTGATTGTTTTCATTTTCCGGTGTCTGATTTTGAAAAAAATGAAACTTGTATTTTTACAGCATTAATAACATTAACATTATCAACAAATAGTAGAATAAAACATTCTAGAACTTATAGTTTTCAAGTATGATGGATATGATTTCATATATGTCATCACTCTATTGTTATTTGAAAATACACTATAAGAAATTATACTAAGTGGTATAGTACAACCAGAAATCAAACATATGTATAAAGATGCAAATGAAATAAATGAAATAATATTGATTATTGGACCACAAAATACACAAAATATAATGCCAATCGGTACCCAAAATATTGCTAAATATGTTCCAATGATGAGATTTCTAACGATCCCAAATCTATAAATTCTATCATGCCTTAAAAATAGTAACCGCTTTTCACTTTTTACGAAATAATTGTCTGGAAATATGTGAACATATTTTTTCTTCAATGCCTCTGGCCAACATATTGGTAGAGACAGAGGAGACATGAAACTGCACAACCATGGTGACAATATAAACAATGATAATGGTTGAGGAGAAAGAAGAATAACACTTGTAGAAAAAGGCAAAAATACAATGCTATAAAAAGCAAATGGGATAATAAAACTTGAAATCATAGATGTAACTATTTGACCAATTACAAATTTGTTGCAAAGTTGTTTAAAAGTCACATCATTTTCTAGCGAATTTTCATCTACTTTTGGATGTATTTTTGCAATTTTGCTTGTAGTGATTTGGGAGTTAACATGAAGACCTAAATTGCTTACTTTCATTACTATGAAGTATATTTTTTATTTTACATCAGTCGATACAGTATAACTCGTCGTGTTATCTAATTATTTGGGATGCAACTCGTGCTATATTTTTTTCAGAAAAATTCAGAATGTAGTTCGTGTTAGCGCATCCGGCTTACTATCGGACGCAAACATCAGACAAAGCCTGATCAGTGGGGGGATACGATCTTCCATCCCATCAAAAGCATAAAGGTGTGTCTGGTTGTTTTCGAATTTTGATACAGCTTTTTACTCGGACATAAAGCATTTTAAGTCTAGCATTGCATTTTGCACTTCTACTTCTCGATCACTTCTAACTCTCAGTACTTTTTGATCGATACTTTCATTTGATTCCTCTTCATGTATTATTTTTCTCAGTGCATATTGAACCTTTCGTGTAATACCTTTCATCTCGTCTTTATGAAACATTCCTGAATCATATAAAACCTTTTTCCAAGGTGCGTTTACAGAACCATCTTTTGGGAAAATAGTAATGTACCTAAACACTTGAACTGTAGAATCGGGTGAAGAATGAGATTTATATCGAATTGCACGATTTATGATTTGATTTTCATCTTGTATGTTTTCAGCTGGTTCCATTATGTGTACAATATCTACACGCTTCAAGTCTATTCCTTGGGCACCCGCGTCAGTGATGAATAATGTTGAATTTGGTTTTCGATTAAACTTTTTTATGTTGTCATCTCTTTCAGTGTGCGTCATGTCACCTGTAATCTGAAAGGAAGTCTTATTGTTGAGTGAATTCCATAGACTTTGCAAAGCTTTAACACCAGTATCTTTACGTGATGAGTATATAATTTGTTTACAATTGTTATTGTTACATGCTTCCAGTTGTTTTAGAATTTGCTGAAACTTTGGCGATAATGCTGGGTTTTTTGGAAATGGATTATTTGAAAAAGCTCTTAATAATGTATTATAAGTATTTTTTGAGGACGACATTCGTGTTCGAGGTTCGTCTTCATTTTCTATTTTAATCGTGAAATCTTGTCTTCGATTCAATAAATACAAGAAACATTGTGACCATGACATAGGACATTCAATATTTTCTTCTGATTTCTTGGGATATTTTTTTTCGGATTTTGGATCGTACCTTGGATCATAAAAGAAAATACGTCCTTTCAAATCTTTCTTCTCTGCAAACATCATGTTGTCAAATGCTTTTCGTTCATCTGCAGCATTATGTACAATTGGTGTCCCGCTTAAGTAAATGACCCTTTTACATTTTTGTATGTTAAACATCCAATTTAGCATCCGGTGAGATTCTCTCGACCACGCATTTCGAAATCGGTGTGACTCATCAACTATTGTCATAGAATATTTAGAAGGGTCCGGTGCATTTTCTTGTTCTAAGTATTCGTAATGAATCAAATCAATATGCAAAGCATTAAAATTCGTGTGATTCTTTATCAAAAGTTTCTGTACTTCAGATTTCCATTGTAACACTGTGCTTTTATCGCAAATAATCAAAACTTTACTATACTCTGGTAATATGCTCATGCACATGCATGCTCCTATTGTCTTTCCACTTCCCATACCCCAACATATGTAAATAGGAAATAAGTCATCACTTATTCTTGAAACAAGGTGCTTTTGATGTGGTAACAACCTGATTGGCAAGTGTTTCTTGTCATCACTTGAAATGTAATATTGACTTGATTTAATATTTGATAGTGATATCATTATTTATTTAAAATAAATTTGAATGTATTATCCGCGGCAACCATGCGTCGTCGAAGCTCGTCTTTTTTGGTTTACATTAAAAGCATAACAAGGATCTGTATTTATAAACCATATATTTATATTATCAATTCCCAGTGTATCAAACTTACGAAAGGGAGATACAGCATTCTTCCCACCACAATCTCTGATTAATTTTGCTTCGTGGAATTGAATCGACATTCTAGATCCTGCACGCGCAATTCGTAAACAATTTTCAAAAGGAATATTCCCACTATTTATAAAAGAAGACCAAAACACAATAAAGTTTCCTAACTTTTCATTGTTTGTACATGAAGCTTCCATGTCAGTTTTCCCCACTACCATCATATCAATTCGTTTATGGATTTTTTCTGATATTGTTGAATTTATACTGAAATTTTTTAATTGATGTTGCACGTCAAAAGCTCTTTTGAAAAGAGATTTATGTTTCACAACATTTGCTTGTTTCATGAGTTTATCGAGACATTCATTGTATTCATATTTGGATTCAAATAATGACATTATTGTTGTACGATGTTTCCATATGCTTAAAAAATGAGCACCTGTATTCTCAGGATCTATATCTAGTATTGAGTAAACTATTTTGATTTTTATATCTTCATTCAAAATAGATATCCAAGGAGTCGTATAGTTTATCAATATATTTTGAAGTCGCAGGTGTTGTTCAGTAGATAGTTCCTTGCCGTTTTGCAATTCGTTCAACAGTGTTTTTAGTTTTTGACATGTAACTTCCTTCATTTTTTTTTCAATTTTTTTCAGTTGGGGAAAAAAAATTACATGAAAAAAATAATAAATCACCTACTTGATAGCCCAAATATGTCTGCTCCTATCATAGATGTAGCTGCGCAATGCTCGTTATTAGAAGAACAAATCGTTTCTCTAGTGAAGCCACATGAAGCTATATTTAAAATCAGCTCAGACTATATAGCATATTATCCACCCTTTGGAATCAAAGATAAAAAAACATTGCGTCAAGCTATTGATAATGCCTTTCCAACCGGTATTCCACATAAATGTCTGAATTTTTGCTATGAATTCTGTGACTCTGACTTCAACGAAATGCTGTATGATGGATCTATTTATATACACAAATTTGGGAAAACAGACGAAAAAATAATATTCAATCAATATGTTGAATGCGAACTCAAAATTTATGAGTTATGGTATGATGCACTGAAAGCTTAGGGAAATAAACCATTCGACATTTTTTTGAAAATTAAGAGCTAAGAAGTGCCTCGACGAATTTATAAATCATTTTTGAAACCGAATATTTATTTTTTTCATGCATAGGATATGATGACAAAATAGTTTTCGCATACTCGTCATCACAATTTAATAATTCTTTTATTTTACTTTTGTTGTTACCATCTTTTACATCAAAAGGTTTTGGTTCATTTGATTGCAACTTTGCTTTTATATTATTCAAATGCTTTATTTGTTCGTCTATCTTATACATTTTATATTCTCTGTCCATGTTTGCGGCATGTAATCTGAAAGATTCATGCTTCCATAGCTTGTACATTTTTGAATAAGTTTCCATCGTTTCACTATTTATCTCTTTTTTTTCTTTGTCGTACTAGTCTATCTGGTATAGTATGCATTTCGTATAAAGTCTTCAACTTCTTTTCGATTTTTTTAATTGGATTTACATCAGCCTCAAAACTGTGTTTTACGGAGCATATATTTTCTTCGTGCATGATTTCATCGAAGAAGTCTTCAAACGAGAATAATAATTTCACACGTTTATCCGGTGATCTTTTGGTTAATATCATAACATTGTTTGAAATAGAGCGATTTATATACAACACAGCATAACCATAGAAACCAGGAGGCATGTTTTTTAAATCGTTAATATCACGTGTTGCAATAATTTCAGTATGGTTTTCTTCTGGTCGTTCATTGTTTTCTTGTACTAGTAATACATTAATATACTTTTTCCTCAAAAATAATGCAAGTTCGTACACATCGATTGGAGCGTTTTTATGAATCAATTCATTTTCATGATATTGGCAAAAATCTTGAATTTTAAGCGTACACTTTTCTTGTTTACGATTTTTTTGCTGAAATTCTGCTTCCATCATTATACTATTTTTTATATTTATTGATCTGTATATGAAACCTCCAAGTATAAAATCATTCATATAAAAATCTAATAACGAGGCGACGCTACAATTCGAACATTCATTATTATGGAACGACAATAATGAATAAGTATCCGGGTTAATTTTTGCAGATCCTACACTTAAAAATCTACCTAAAAAAGAATTCGATGGAATATTCAACAATTGATCTACATTGAAATATCGTTCAATATTGAATTTGTAAAAATACGGATCGTCTTCTTTTGAAACATGGGTGTACGGATTGTGTTTCAAATCAGAAAATGGTATGCCATTTACAACAAAATGGTTTGGTCGAGTTCTGTCTCTGTACAAGTTTTTTGCTTTTTTGCTAATTATATTATCAGTATCTTTATCTTGGTTTACACTCATTTTAATATTGTATTTTTTTTAATTTACCTTCAACAATTTGTTGGTACATAAAAAAAAAAATTCTAGTGAGAAATTAATGTGTGATAAGTGTTACATAGATGAAGTGTCAATTCATGATTTACCAACATGTTTTATCCAATCCGTTGTTGATATATTTTATGACATTACAAATGGTATACTTAATTTGAAGTCATTTACTAAAAACGATAGAATATTTTACATTATATTTTCAATCTTAATCATTCTTATAGTTCGACGCATTTTAAAGCGAAATGAACACAAGGAGCCCTATCAGACCTTTTGGGAAATGGATGCAAGATGGAATCCTTAATACACGATGTTGGCTGTGTTCCCAACAATTCATGACCTTTTCTGTTGCTATATAGTAATTTTTAGCAAGTTTTCTACACCTTTTTTTGCAATGCATCATGTGTTTTTTAACATAATACTCCCATTCTCTTCTTTCTGCTCGTGTATAACCCTTGCTCTGTAGATATGTTTGAGATGTGTCTTGCAATTCGTATGTGATTCCATCACTTGTAAACATTTGATTATTTTTAACATAAACGATTCGATTCGAGCTTTGATGTTTCCAGAGAATGGTGTCATATGGAGGATTTTGAACCTCTTTTGGTGTATGTGACACGGATACTTGCACACCAGTTGCACCTTCTGAAAATGAGGCAAGTTTTATGTCTTCGATCTCGCAAGCAATATTTTGACCTGCTTTTTCTTGTATAAACCGGAGAAAGCATGATACTTTAACTTGTTTTGTTGGATACGAAAGAAAAGATGGGTATGCCGTTACACATTTTTGTACAGATATTTCCATGCCCATAATTTTGTTCAGTATGTGTTCTGTTGTATTCTTATACAAGTCTTCGAGCTTCAACTTGTGCTCAATGAATCTATTCCCCGTATGTGCTGCATCTTTCAGACTACTTGGGCGTGACATGTATTCTATTATCAAATGTATAATAGCTTCCGGTAAAATTCCTAAACTATTTCTTGTCTCCCATGCACCTTGACATAATAGTAGAGAAAGTATTTTATCTTTAAAAGGTTGAGGATAATATTTATGAGTTTCTGGTGTCCATGTGAAGAATATACTACATGTATCTTGAGGATATAATGTTTTTACTGCACTCAAATAGTCACGTATATTTTCTTCTGTACATTCTTCCGTATTTGACAATAATCTTGTAAGTGTTGTCTTCAAAGTAACTTCGGATACAATATTTTTTGTAAATCCACAAATTGCGAGTGCTCTACGACGAGAAAACTCTAATAGAGTCATATTGTTATGTTGTTCATATAACCGACTAGTTGCCAAATATAATCCAATAGATCTTCGTGTTGCCGCGCTCCATTTGGGAGCATCTAGCCATTTCATATCACAACACGATCTATCACCTCTTATTAACGCCCCCATAGAACTTAATTTGTGAATAATTGCGCTGGTGAATCTCATTTCAGATGGAACGTCTGTGGACATCAAAATATAGTATGGTGCAGATTTACTATTTGAACGATGTGTTCTTCCAAGTTGTTGCATAAAGTCTTCTGCACTCCATGGCATTTCTAAAATTATATGACATCTTCTACGACCAATACTATTATCATGTAGAGATATTCCTACACCACCAGCACGAGATAATATCGCAATATGTTTGTGTCCTTCTTGAAACTTTTTTGCTTCGTCTTCTAAAGACCCTTTGCAATATGGTTGAAATATTCCATTTGCTTTCTTTTCATATGTGAATGTTCTTCCTGTCAACTCTGCAACTTGGTCACTTCCAAATGCGTTCAATATTTCATCAATCGGATTAATAGGCATATTTGGTATATCATAGCCTAATTCGTCTAACATTTCTTCACAAACTTTAAAATCATGCGTTTTTGGACATGTTTTTCCTTGTTCTTTTTTCAACGCTCTTTTTGCAAACGCTTCTCCTGTATTCGTCAATGATATAACAACAGAATACCCCATTTTTATACGGGTTTTTGCAATTTGAATAGCGTATTTTGTCTTAATTCCAGTCATTATTTTTTGGAAAAATGTTTGATGAGCAGATCCCCCCATAATAAGATTTTCTCTTAGCATTTCTGTACATTCATTATACATATCCACTTCTTCTTTGTTTAATTTTACATGATAATGTTCCATGATTATATCTGAAAAACTCAGTTGTCTTGATACATAAGATCCTGCTGAACGCATTTGAATGGATAAAAGTTCCATTAAAGGAGTACCATGAGTCCTCAGCGCAGAAGCAAGTGCACTGTATGTTGGAAATGGTGTATTTCGACCCCACAACTGTAAACGGTTCAAATACTCTAAATGTTTGACGCAGCTAGCCGCGGTAGCACTACTATATAAAATATTCGAATTTGGTGTAGAATATATGAGCATTTCTATATTTTGTGCAGTAACTGAATTATTCCGTAGAGTATGACATTCGTCAAGAATAATGAGTTTTTCTGAATTACCAGAATTCAAAAAGGCGATGCACTTTTTTAAATTCTGTGCGTTCAGTAATGATGTATAACTAGAAAATATTACATTATCTTTCAATGAATCTAAATCACAAATACTTTTTATTTCATTTTCGGAATCACTTTTAAGTCTTGTATTTGCTGAAATCCAAACAGACCTAAAATTTGCAGTTCGTGCCTTACTTTCAAAAAGGACTCCGGCAATAGTCCGTCCTTTTCCAACACCAGTTGCGTCGCCAAGTAAAAAGCCACCTCTCGCATCAAAGGATTGAAAGATTCTTCGTATTGTTTCTGTTTGTAATGTTGATAGTTTGGAAGAATAGGGTGATTTCAAATCATATACCAGAGCAGGTAAAGATGCACACGCCAAATTTATGGGTTCACAAACTTCAGTCGGATGAGGATTTAAATCTTCTCCATCCCAAGGTTTCCATTTAACAAACGCCTCTTCATTCAACATTTTATTCCTCAAAATATTTTTTTTCTATAAATCATACATACTACACTTATGATGGTAACCACAAGATACATACGAAGTGACGACTAGACCACTGCATTAGCTTTAAAATTGAGGCATACCAAAAAAGTGTACAAAATATTGTTACTCTAAATGAGTTTTTTTTTAATTAATAAGATAATGATGTCTATTGTTGTGTCTATTATGACATACATACCCGAATTAGGGTCGGATTATGATTTCGGATCTGGTATGAATCCTGATCGTGATTTCGGATCTGGTATGAATCCTGATCGTGATTTCGGATCTGGTATGAATCCTCGTCGTGATTTCGGGTCTGGTCAACTTTTTCGAGATGATCATTCTCTCATTTATAAAAATAGGTCTTTTACACGAACAACATACACATTCTCACCTATAAAAAATCCATCCTTTCAAAGCGGAACATTTGGGGGCACTGGCCCTCACAATGACAATTTTGCTTTCAGTAAAATGGATGATAATTCTTTGACCAATCTTGCAGCTACAAATTTTAACACAAATTTCAAGTATATTAAAGCAAAAAGATACGCTACAACAAACGGGGTCTCTAAAGTCATCGTACACGGGCGCATGGATACGTATCGAGGATTTAATAATAATATGGAAGTTTGGCTTGGAACTAATACCGAAATGAAATATAATTGCGGGAATTACAGCACCATGATTGAGAATTCATATTATTCTTCGAGTCTAAGTACTCAAGAAGGTAGTTCGTGTTATGCTTCACGTGCAACAAAGACCGAAGCAGAAGCGGAAAATTGTGGATTTTATCAATTCAAAGATAGCTGTGGGTATTATGTAGACCCTTCAAATCCATCGACGAATGCTGGAGAAGCGATCCAAGTATGGATAGCAGAATGTCATAATTATAATTATGATTACATGTGGCTTGTAAAACGTGCAACTCCCGCAAATGCTATTCTTGGTATTGCAGAGGTCGATGTGTTTGATAGCACCGAATCTACCACAAGTTTTCCAAATGTAGTAGACTGTCCACCTCCACCAACTCCACCACCCCCAACTCCGCCTTTACCGT
>CERR01070546.1_pt1 | contig 39096 bp, 38 predicted proteins | sample 530841 | NCBI WGS metagenome assembly CERR01 (sample SAMEA2621021, study PRJEB7988) | marine metagenome | biome: marine biome (ENVO:00000447); feature: surface water layer (ENVO:00002042); material: "saline water (ENVO:00002010), including plankton (ENVO:xxxxxxxx)" | depth 5 m | reverse complement strand
ATGGCCACAGCTGCTAACACTGCTTATACAAGCGAAGTTGTTAGCATCGATGAGGTAGATATTGGAACGCAATCTGGTTCTCAGGATGCTTTGGCTATAATCGATAACGCAATAGCTAATATTGACGCTCAACGCGCTGACTTAGGTGCGATTCAAAACCGTTTTGACCATACTATTAGTAACCTTGCAAACATCTCTGAAAATGTATCTGCATCACGTAGCCGTATTCAAGATACAGATTTTGCAACTGAAACAGCAGAAATGACTAAAAACCAAATTTTGCAACAAGCTGGTACGTCAATTTTATCGCAAGCGAATCAGTTACCACAAACAGCACTTAGCTTATTAGGTTAATAAGTTAAACGTTATAGCTTAATGAATAGCTAGCTAGTACATAAAGTCAGTATTAGTTTTAAAACAAGGAGGTGGCTTTAGCTACCTCCTTTTGTGGTTTAAGGGTATAAATTAAGCTATTGTTAGTTTAATAACTATACAAGTTCGGCAAAGTTTAGGAGGCGTTATGAACACCATTACTTCAAACGCAGAAGTTACGATAGCATCAACATCTTTAACTGGTGAAGATAAACAAGTAGGGCAGTCTGGAGCGACATTGACTCAGCGCGCTGTTGATGACGTAAATAAAACGGATGAACAAGGCTCGCAAAACCAGTTAAACAATCACTATACGCAGCAAAGCTCTGAGGGCAATAGTTCACAAAACCAACAACTTGAGCGTGAACAGCTTGAAAAAGTGGCGCAACAATTGCAGGAGTTTATGGGAGAGATGAGTCGTAGTTTGCAATTTCAAGTTGATGAAGACTCAGGCCGTGACGTTATTAAAATTCTCGATAAAACCAGTGGCGATGTAATTAAGCAATACCCTTCGGAAGAAGTATTAAGCTTAGTGTCAAAGCTTTCTGAATCTGCGGGTATTTTAATTGATCAAACTGTTTAGCGGCTATTGTTACTCGTGTATTTAGAGTTAGCTTATTTTAAGGTGTTTAAAGAGGTGAAGTATGTCTATTTCGTTTAATGGTTTGGGCTCTGGCTTAGCTGTATCAGACATTGTTGATGCATTAGTGAATGCTGAGCAGGCCCCTGCTGAGGCTCGTTTAAATACTACTGAAAGTAAATTAACTACAGATATATCAGCTGCAGGCGCATTAAAATCTGCTTTAGAGCAGGTGCAAACGGCTATGGAAGCATTAGGCGATAGTGATAACTACCAAAAGCGTAGTACGTCTGGTAATGATGACTTTATATCAATTAGTGCAGATGAAGACGCCCAACCAGGAAGCTATAACGTAAAAGTTGATGCATTAGCGCAAGCTCATAAATTGTCATCTCCTGCATTTGCTGCCGATGAGGCAATTGGCGCCGGTGTAATTACAATTGGCTCTGGTGAAAACAGTTTTTCCACTGTTCTGTCTGCAACTAATACCTTAGAAGATTTACGCGACCAAATTAATAACGGCCCCTTTACGGGCAGCGATAGTAATGACTCGGTTGTGGCGACTATAGTAACCAGTGATGATGGCCAGCATTTAGTACTTACTAGTAAAGAAACTGGTGAAGACAATGCAATTACTATTACCGTACAAGATGACGATGGTAATAATACTGACACTGGTGGGCTCTCACGGTTAGCTTACGATGTATCTGACGCAGACCCGCTAAACCATACTACAAACCTAACAGAAGTAAACGCTGCACAAAATGCACAAATAACGATTGATGGCACATTAACGGTATCAAGCAATACTAATGAATTTAGCAATGTAATTGATGGCGTGGATATCACCGCAAAAAAATTGCATGATGCCGACGATGATATGAGCGATATATCAGTCACTGAAAATAATAATAATATACAAGCAGGTTTAAATAGCTTTATCACTAGTTACAACGAACTGTTAGAGCTTAGTAATAATTTAGGTGCATCAGGTGAAAGTGGCGCTGGTGTAATGGCGGGAGATTCACTACTTCGTGGTGTTATGTCAAAACTGCGTAGTGAAATAACTGAGTCGGTCGATTTAGGTGATGGTAATTCATTATCACTTTCACAATTAGGTGTTGAAACAGACCGCTATGGTGTTTTATCACTCAATACTGAAACACTAAACGAGCAAATAGACTCTAATGTAGATATAGTACAGCAGTTTTTTGTGGGTAGTGATGAAGATGAGGGCGGCTTTGCCCAGTCTTTTGATGACTTAATGAGCTTTTATACAGATTCCGATGGTATTATTCAAAACCGTATAGACAGTAAAACAAATCAACTAGAAGATATCGATGACCAACGACTTAGCCTTGCCAGCAAGATGGAGTCGTTATCAGACAGGTTATATGCTCAATATAATGCCATGGATTTACTGGTAGCGAGCCTCAACTCTACAAGTAGTTATGTGCAAGCACAGCTTGAAAATATGCCTGGCGTGGTGAGTAACAATTCATAACCAGTAAAATTTGTTAGTGCCTATATTAAAAAAAACCGTTTTGTAAACGGTTTTTTTAATGCTTAATTAAGTTTAAATAGAGCTGTCGATATTTAATCAAACTGACTTATAGGCAGAGATAGCTTTCCCCGTTTTTTTTTGCTTGATTATAGCTTTTGATGATTCGTTCTTTTTAGCCATTGCTTGCTTGCTTATAGTGTTAATAGCAGCTTGAATAGTCTCTAATTCTTGAGCTTTTGGCGGGGCATCACTTTCGCACCAGTTTTTAAGCTCAATATTTAAAGTATCCATACTAGGTTTAGCTTCATCAGCTTTATTGCTTTGTACTAATGCTTCAATATTATTAAGCAGCTCATTAATATGCTTTGCTTTAGCTGAAAGGCTTTGACCCATAGCCTTATACCGCAGGGCTGCGTTGATCTGCTGGAATACTATCCCAGCCTTCTTTTATTTCTTTAATGATGCTTGAAACTTCAACAACTGCTTCAATATCATTATTTATATTAGCTTGAGTTAACTTACGTTGGCAGTAAGCGTATAACGCCAATAAATTATCAGAAATACTAGGATCTTGCTCTACCTCTAAGTTAAGTGCATCTTGCAGTGCACCTAGTAGTAAAATGCATGCTGAGAGATTTTCGCCTTTCTTTTCTATTTCTTTGCGTTCAATAAAACCCTTAGTAGCAGCTAAGCGACCAATAATGTTACTAAAAATAAGGTTTATTTGTTCATACGGGGCCATTTCTGCAATGTTACTTGCACGAACTTGACTGTATTTTTTCAGTGAGACATGTGCCATGGGAAAATCCTAAAATTTAACTACTAAAATTATGTAAAACCAATATCAAAACAAAAGCAATATTAATGCCAAACGTTTTACTATCGTATAGTTATCGGCACTGCTGCTTTCAACTTAAGTAAATAATAGCTTATATATTTTGTATATTGGGTAATTTGTCCTTTAAAATTTTAGTAAGTTTTTATATTGGGTTTATATAAACTGATACTTAATGATTAATTCTTAAGTATGATTGATTTTACTAATCCGTCTATTTTTTGACGTTTATGTCAAAAAACCGCCGCTATTACTTGCATCCATTCAGATCTCGCTTACAATTTAGCTAATAAAATAAATTAGTGAAATTATGGCTCGCTAACTATGATCTTGATTTTAGATAATAATAATAACCGTGCAATAGGATTAAATGCATCGCTTACCTTTATTGGAGAAGCTGTGCAGTTACTTGACGAAAGTGATTTTGAACAAGTATCTAGTAAGTATCAACAACAAGAATGCATTGTTATTTTAGGTGCATTGCAAAGCTTAGATCATGAAAGCTTAATTAAGCGTTTTCCAACCCTACCTTTTTTACTGATTGGTGAAACACTCAAGCCGTTATTAAGTATTGCTAATGTAGTGGGCTTAATTTGTGAGCCGTTTAATCATGAAGTAACCACACAGTTATTACACGACTGCCAACAGTACCAACGTATGTTGCCTGGTAGCCACAAGCAGCATAAACCACACAAAACATTTGATGGTTTAGTAGGGGAAACAGACGCAGTTAAAAACGTACGCTTTTTAATTGAGCAAGTGGCTAAAACCGATGCAAATGTGCTTATTTTAGGTGAGTCGGGTACAGGTAAAGAGGTGGTTGCGCGTAACGTCCATTTATTATCTAAACGCAATACTGGGCCGTTTGTACCAGTAAACTGTGGTGCTATTCCTGGAGAGTTGCTCGAAAGCGAGCTATTCGGTCACGAAAAAGGGGCGTTTACCGGCGCTATTTCTGCACGTAAAGGGCGCTTTGAATTGGCTCAAGGCGGTACGCTATTTTTAGATGAAATTGGCGATATGCCGCTGCAAATGCAAGTAAAGTTATTGCGTGTATTACAAGAGCGCAGCTACGAGCGTGTAGGTGGCACAAAAGCTATTCAAGCAGATGTACGGGTGATTGCCGCTACTCATCGCAACCTTGAGGAAATGATTGAAAAGGGCAGCTTTAGGGAAGATTTATATTACCGTTTAAACGTGTTTCCTATTGAAAACCCGTCACTTAATGAACGTGCTGACGACATACCTTTATTACTTAAAGAGTTAATGCGTCGTGTGAATGAGCAAAGTGGTACGTCGGCTAAATTTACAGAGCGCGCGGTAGAGAGCCTAAAAGAGCATGCTTGGCCTGGTAATATTCGAGAGCTTGCTAATTTAGTGGAGCGCATGGTGATTATGTTCCCTGAAAAAGTAGTGGATGTACCCGATTTACCCAATAAATATCGCTACATCGAGGTAGACGCATACGAGCCAGAATACCCTGAAGAGCTACTTGAAAAAGATGCCTTTAACGATATTTTTAGCTCAGGCTTTAGCGATTATGATAATGAACCAGAGCCTGAATTTAGCCAACCGGGATCTGGCGTATTACCCGAAGAGGGCATAGAGCTTAAAGATTATTTAGCAGAGCTTGAAATAAGCTTAATTACCCAAGCGTTAGAGCGTTTTGATTACGTTGTTGCGCGCGCCGCAGAAATATTAGGTGTAAGGCGTACAACGCTTGTTGAAAAAATGAAAAAGTACAATCTTTCACGAGATTAGCAGTATGCAAATGGTGAAAGACTTTTCGTTATTTATTATTCATTTTTGAGGAGTTAATTTACGGGCTTTGCCCGTCACGCAAGCAAGCTTCGCGTTTACAAGGTAAACGCGAAGCTTGCTCGCGTAAAAAGCGCAGCTTTTAATTGCTTAACCCCAAAAAAACGAGGTCAAATGAGAAACCACAATTAACTTACACGTTACTTCTCTAAAGCGAAGCGTCTCTTCACCTTTTTATGAACAGAACATTTTATGGTGATAAATCACTTATTCACTAAACGCCTTTATAATTTCTTCTTTTCTAAAACAATCATTACTATGATCGTTAACCATGCCACAGGCCTGCATATGTGCGTATACCGTTGTAGGACCCAAAAATTTAAAACCTCGTTTTTTTAAATCTTTTGCAAACGCTTTTGACTCCTCGGTAATTGCAGGGGTGTCTTCAACATTATTTAAATCACTAATAATTGGTTTATTGCCAACAAATCGCCACTGGTAATTACTAAAGCTGCCAAATTCTTTTTGAATCTCAATAAACCGTTGAGCATTATTAACTGTGGCAGCAATTTTTAAGCGGTTACGCACTATGCTCTCATCTTGCATTAGCCGTTCTATATCATCGGCTGTAAAGTTAGCCACTTTTTGCACATTAAAATTAGCAAATGCTTTTTTATAGCCTGCGCGCTTTTTTAAAATGGTGTACCAACTTAAGCCCGCTTGCGCCGACTCGAGGGTAATAAATTCAAATAATTTCGTGTCGTCATAAAGGGGAACTCCCCATTCTTCATCATGGTATTTCACATAATCAGGCTTTGTGGCGTCGAGCCATGCACAACGGCATTTATTTTGCTCACTCATTATTATTCCTTTTAGTGTGCGTCATTTTTTTGTTACGCGATATTGTAAGGTAACTAAATGAAAAATATATAAAATAATATTGGTATAAATTGTGCATTTAGCCCTATATCTACATCATTAAGAGATTTGATTATGGCCCTTGCGAGTGTACTTAAACCACAGTTTATTACTGCAAAACAGTATAACCCATGTTTACTTCAAGAAGAGTACATTGGTGAATTAAGTGATTTAAGACAGCAGGCAAGTTGGCTGTCGCACTTAGTTGATACCATGCCTGCGGGTGTTGTTGTGCTTGATGGCAAAGGGCTTATTGCAAAAGCCAATCAAATCGCGATTGATATGTTAGGCGAGCCGCTTGAAGGAGAGAAGTGGTTTAACATTATTCAACGCTCTTTTCGTCCCCACCGAGATGATGGACATGAAGTGTCGCTCAAAGATGGGCGCCTTATAAAGCTTGATATTACTGCGCTAGCGCCAGAGCCTGGGCAATTAATATTAATGACAGATTTAACAGAAACGCGCCGTTTGCAAAAGCGCGTAGCCCATATGCAGCGCTTGAGTGCGCTTGGTAAAATGGTGGCTTCGCTTGCGCACCAAGTGCGTACACCGCTTTCGGCGGCTATGTTATACGCGGCCAATTTGGGCTCTAAAAAGCTACCAGAGTCATCACGCGATAACTTTCAAACTAAGTTAATGTCGCGTTTAAAAGATTTAGAAACCCAAGTTAACGATATGCTACTTTTTGCCAAAAGCGGCGAGCAACAAGTGGTTGAACAGGTTTCTATGCAGCAGCTTTTAAACGAAGTAAAACTAGGTGCCGATGCAATGGTGGCCTTAAATAACAGCTCACTTGTTGTTGAGCTACCAGAGCCAGACATAGAAATTACCGGTAATAAAACCGCGCTGGCCAGTGCTATTCAAAACCTTATTCACAATAGCATCCAAATTATTGGCAGCCAAGCCCTGGTGACATTAAAAGCGCAGCGCGATAGCAGCGAACCCGATACCGTGCGTATTAGCGTATGCGATAACGGCCCTGGTGTAGAGTTGAGCCAAATAGAGAAAATTTTTGAACCGTTTTATACCACAAAAAGCCAAGGTACAGGGCTCGGGCTTGCTGTTGTAAGCTCTGTGGCTAATGCGCATCAAGGACGTGTTGAAGTGGTTAATAATGCCAATGGTGGTGCATGTTTTAGTTTATTGCTGCCCATATGCACGGCCTCAACGCAGGAGAAAACAGCATGAGTAATACAATACTAGTGGTTGAAGATGATGCAGGTTTAAGAGAAGCACTCATAGACACGTTAGAAATGTCGGGTATTGCCTGTGTTGCAGCCGATAGTGCTGAGCAAGCCATGATCCAATTAAAAAAATCTGAGTTTTCATTAGTGGTCAGCGACGTGCAAATGGGCGCAATGAGCGGCCTAGATTTACTTAGGAGCATTAAGCTTAACTACCCAGATCTCCCCGTATTAATGATGACTGCCTATGCAACGATTGATGATGCAGTAGAGGCAATGCGCTTAGGCGCAATTGATTATATGGCTAAACCATTTGCCCCTGAGGTGCTTTTAAATATGGTTAGTCGGTATTTACCCGAAAAGCCAAAAGACACTGACGGCCCAATTGTTGCCGACCCAAGCAGTATTGCGCTTTTAGAACTGGCGAGCAAAGTGGCGCGCTCAGATGCAAGTGTTATGGTGCTAGGCCCTAGTGGCTCTGGTAAAGAAGTGTTAGCGCGCTACATTCACGATAAATCAAACCGATGCGATGCGCCTTTTGTGGCAATAAACTGTGCGGCTATTCCCGAAAACATGCTTGAAGCCACTTTATTTGGCTACGAAAAAGGCGCGTTTACCGGTGCAATACAGGCATGCCCAGGTAAATTTGAACAAGCTCAGGGTGGCACCATATTACTTGATGAAATAACCGAAATGGACTTAGGGCTGCAAGCTAAGCTATTACGGGTATTGCAAGAGCGTGAAGTTGAGCGTTTAGGTGCCCGAAAAACAATTTCACTCGACGTAAGAGTACTCGCCACCAGTAACCGCGACCTAAAAGAAGCCGTTGCAGATAATCAATTTAGAGAAGACTTGTATTACCGCTTAAATGTATTTCCTCTAATGTGGCGACCGCTTTGTGAGCGCCCAGGCGATATAATTGTATTGGCTAAGCATTTAATAGAGCGCCATTTAGTTAAAAGTAAAGAGCCGCTAGCAACGCTTGATAGTGCCGCTGAACAAAAATTACTAAGCCATGCATGGCCTGGTAATGTACGCGAGCTTGATAATGTAATTCAACGTGCGCTTATTTTGCGAACGGGCAATGTAATTGGCGAACAGGCCATTTTTATTGAAAACTTAATGCAAGCGCCAATTAACAGTACGCCTACACAGGAGATAGCGCCTGAACAAGCGAACACTCCCAGTGGCGCGTATTATGATGACAAAATAACGCCTGCAGAGGCGAGTAGCTCTCTGCCTAGTGTTGATACTGGCAGCTATAAAGATGAGCTAAAAGATAAAGAGCATAAAATAATATTAGAGACCCTAGCGCGCTGCCAAGGCAAACGTAAAGATGTTGCCCAAACACTTGGGATCAGTCCGCGTACTTTACGTTATAAACTAGCGCAAATGCGCGATTTAGGTATTTCGCTGCCCGCATAACTTTATCCCTTTCTTCTATATAACCCTAAACTAACCACGCTTAGTTTAGGGTTGTCAAATCTCTGACTCTTAAAAATAATAGTTAACCTTATGTAATTAAAGGTTTATTTTTATGGCACACTTTGTGCTTTATTCCCTTTATGAACGTTAACTGCATTTGCCAGAGAAAATTATGAAAATTCAAAACAGCGCGCTATTTCAAGAAATGCAATCAATGGCTTTAGAAGCAGGCCATACAAATCAAATCAATAAGCTACCTACTCAAGCTCAGCCAACATCGTCTGCTCAATTTGGTGACTTACTAAGTGATGCATTAAACACGGTTAATGGCTTACAACAAGATGCTAAACAAAAAGTAGTGGCTGTTGAAATGGGTGATAGAAGTGTATCGCTTGCTGAGGCAATGATTGCCTCACAAAAATCGTCAGTGGCATTTGAGGCTACAGTACAAGTAAGAAATAAACTTGTTGAGTCATACCAAGAAATTATGAACATGCCTGTTTAAGTAGGTAGTGGAGAATTATTGTGGCGCAATCTAATCAATCAACAGATCTTGCTCTTGCTGGCGGCGGTATTGACCAAAGCGAAGATAACGAGCAACAAGAACAAAAGTCGGGCTACTTAAGCGCCTTAAATGGTGTTGATGTGCTTCGCCAAGTCACCCTTATTATTGCGCTGGCTATTTGTTTAGCTATTGCTATATTTGTGATTATTTGGGCACGTCAGCCAGACATGCGTCCGCTGGGTAAAATGCCAACAGAAGAGCTGATCCAAACCCTTGATTTTTTAGATGCACAAAAAATTGACTACGAGCTAGATGGCAACGTAATTTCGGTTGATGAAAGCGAGTATCAAAACATTAAATTGCTAATGGCCCGTGAAGGCCTAGAGCAAGGTCCTACCTCAGGCACCGATATCATAATGCAAGATATGGGCTTTGGTGTTAGCCAACGATTAGAGCGTGAACGTTTAAAACATGGCCGCGAGCAACAACTTGCCCGCACCATAGAAGAATTAAACAACGTAACACGCGCTAAAGTTTTATTAGCCATTCCAAAAGAAAACGTATTTGCACGCAGAGAAAAAAAGCCATCAGCCACAGTGGTATTAACTCTTAAGCGCGGCAGAATGCTTGATGGCGAAGAAATTGACTCAGTGGTTGATATGATTGCCTCTGCAGTACAGGGGCTTGAGCCTTCACGTGTTACGGTAACAGATCAAAACGGTCGCTTACTTAATTCAGGTTCACAAGATTCATTAGCAGCACGCTCTCGTAAAGAGTACGACATTGAAAGAAAGCGTGAGCAAGAGTATTTAGAGAAAATAGACAGTATTCTTATTCCTGTAGTCGGCTTGGGTAACTACACGGCGCAAGTTGATTTAAATATGGACTTTAGCTCAGTAGAAGAAACACAAAAGCGCTACAACCCAGACTTACCAGCAGTAAGAAGCGAAACCACATTTGAAGAGAACAACATTGGTGGCTTAGCGGTAGGTATCCCTGGGGCACTCACTAATCAACCACCTATGAATTCAACTATTCCAGAAGTGGCAGGTCAAGGTAATGCTGGTACGGCAACGAACCCAAGCCGAGTGCATAAAGAGGCTACACGTAACTTTGAGCTAGACACCACCATTTCGCATAAGCGCCAACAAACAGGGGTTATTCGCAGAATTAGCGTCTCGGTTGCCGTTGATTATGTGCCAAAAGTAGGTGAAAACGGCGAAACAACCATGGCGCCGCGCTCGGTAGAGGCTTTGTCAAATATACGTCGCCTATTACAAGGTGGGGTAGGTTTTGATATGCAACGTGGCGATGCATTAGAGGTGGTAACCGTGCCATTTGTACGCGAAGCAGTTGATTTAGATTTAGAAGTACCGCTGTGGGAGCAGGACTGGTTTATGAAAATCGTCCGCTTAGTACTGGGTGCGCTGGTTATTATTGTGCTTATTATGGCAGTTGTTAAGCCTATGCTTAAACGCTTAATATACCCAGATGATACGCTCGAAGAGTATGATGAAGATGCATTAAGCTCTGGGGTGGATATTGGCGATAGCACGCTAGATATGCTAAATAAAGACTTTGATTCTGCTTCTGTAGGCTTCTCAAGCGATGGTACACTACAGCTGCCAGATTTACATGGCGACGAAGATTTGCTTAAAGCGGTAAGAGCACTTGTAGCGAACGAACCTGAACTATCATCACAAGTAGTGAAAGCGTGGTTAACAGAAGATGACTGATCAAGAACAAAAACAACTCCCGCCAGCGTTTGATGTTGACAAGTTAGATGGCGTAGATAAAGCTGCAATTCTTTTATTGAGCTTATCTGAAGAAGATGCAGCGCAAATACTTAAACACTTAGAGCCTAAGCAAGTGCAAAAAGTGGGTATGGCAATGGCCGCGCTAGATGACTTGTCACAATCTAAAATAAGCGCAGTCCACAATTTATTTATAGAACAAATACAAAGCTTTAGTACAATTGGCTTCCAGTCAGAAGACTTTATTAAAAAGGCGCTTACCGCCGCATTAGGTGAAGATAAAGCAGCTAGTTTAATAGACCAAATTGTAATGGGCTCGGGCGCTAAAGGCTTAGATTCACTTAAATGGATGGACTCAAAGCAAGTTGCCAATATTATTCGTAATGAGCACCCGCAAATTCAAACTATTGTTTTATCGTATTTAGAGCCTGAGCAATCGGCAGAAATCCTAGCGCAATTTCCTGAAAAAGTGCGCCTAGATTTAACTATGCGTATTGCGAACCTTGAAGAAGTGCAACCTGCAGCATTGCAAGAACTTAACGAGATTATGGAAAAACAATTTGCCGGTCAAGCAGGCGCACAAGCCGCTAAAATGGGTGGCTTAAAAGCCGCGGCAGATATCATGAACTACCTAGATACAAATGTAGAAGGGCAGTTGATGGACTCTATTCGTGAACACGATGAAGAAATGTCTCAGCAAATTCAAGATCTTATGTTTGTATTTGAAAACCTTTTGGATGTGGATGACCGCGGTATTCAAGCCATACTGCGTGAAGTACAGCAAGACGTACTAATGAAAGCCATTAAAGGGACTGATGAAGCGCTTAAAGATAAAATTTTGGGTAATATGTCTAAACGTGCTGCCGAAATGCTTGCCGATGACTTAGAAGCAATGGCACCGGTTAGAATAAGTGAAGTAGAAGCTGCCCAAAAAGAAGTGCTTTCAACAGCAAGGCGTCTATCTGACGCAGGTGAAGTTCAGCTAGGCGGCGGCGGTGGCGAGGAGTTCCTGTAAGCTATGTCTAAATTAAAAGGTCGCCCTTTACATGCAGATGAAGCTGATGAGCTTTTAAAAAACTGGCCAATACCTGATGTTGCTCCTGATGAGCGCAGTTTTGGCAATCGTTCAACGGCTTTTGGCACACCACTTTCTGATTTGTATAAAAAAGAAGTTGAAGAAGAAGCAGTAGAAGACACTCAGCCGCAAGAGCCTGAACTGCCTTCGTTAACTATGGCTGAGCTTGAGCGCATTAGGCAAGATGCTTATGAGGAAGGCTTAAAGCAAGGGCACGAACAAGGCTACATAGATGGCTTTGAAAAAGGGGTTGGTGAGGGCAAAGAAGCAGGCTATAAAGAAGGCGTAGAGCTTGGTAAAACACAAGGCCAAGAAGACGTAAAGCCGTTAATAGAAGAGCAGTTAACCAGCTTGCGTAGCATAATCGACAACCTCAGCGCTCCGCTTGATAAAGTGGACGAACTGGCAGAAAAGCACTTAGTGCAATTAGCGGTTATGTTGGCAGAAGCTATAACCTATCAAGAAATTAAAACATCGCCCGATGTTATTTTACATACGCTTAAAAAAAGCATAGATGCATTAAATACTGAGCAAGAAAAAGTTCGAGTGCATTTAAACCCAGATGACCTAGAACTGGTAAAGCAAAGCTATGGTGAGCAAACTATTGCAGATAATAATTGGCAGCTAATTGCAGAACCCACACTCGAGCGCGGCGGTTGCGAAGTTAAAACGCCACAATCGTCTTTAGATATGACCCTAAAAACCCGTGTCAAAGAAACGTTGGATAGCTTTTTGCATAATAGCGATATCTAATCTTTTTTGTGGCGTGTTATGGCAGCTCAACGTGCACCTCTAAGCGAACGCTTAAATCAATACCAACAACATATTGCAGCGTTTAAACCTGCTGTAGCGGGTATTTTAACCCGAGTAGTCGGTTTAACCCTTGAGGCGAAAGGGCTACGTGCGCCTGTAGGCAGCCAATGCAAAATAGAAACTATGTCAGGGTTTGTAGATGCTGAGGTAGTGGGCTTTAGTGAGCAAACCCTTTACTTAATGCCTAATGACCACATTTCCGGTGTGTTACCCGGTGCGCGTGTTATTCCACAAGTAAATGATACCGGCTTGCCCGTTGGTATGAGCCTACTGGGCCGCGTTGTGGATGGCTTAGGCCGCCCGCTTGACGGCCTGGGGAAAATTAACGCCGAACACTATTTAAAGTTTGCACAAAACCCCATAAACCCCCTCGCTAGAAGACCAATCAGCCAACCTATGGATGTAGGTGTACGGGCTATAAATTCAGTTATTACTGTAGGGCAAGGCCAGCGTATGGGTTTGTTTGCAGGCTCTGGTGTTGGTAAATCGGTCCTCTTAGGTATGATGACCCGCGGCAGTGAAGCCGATGTTATTGTGGTTGGCCTAGTGGGTGAGCGTGGCCGTGAGGTAAAAGAGTTTATTGAAGAGATACTCGGTGTAGAAGGGCGCAAACGCTCTGTTGTGGTAGCTGCTCCTGCTGATGCATCGCCCCTTATGCGCTTAAAAGGCTGTGAAAGTGCGGTGACCATTGCTGAGTACTTTCGTGATCAAGGTTTAAACGTATTGTTATTGCTTGATTCAGTAACCCGTTACGCCATGGCGCAACGCGAAATAGCCCTAGCGGTTGGCGAACCTCCTGCAACAAAAGGGTATCCGCCTTCTGTATTTGCTAAATTACCGGCGCTGGTGGAGCGAGCGGGTAATGGCGGCGAAGGGCAAGGGTCTATCACTGCGTTTTTTACAGTGCTTAGTGAGGGCGATGATATGCAAGACCCAATAGCCGATGCTGCACGTGCTATTTTAGATGGGCATATTGTACTTTCTCGAGATTTAGCCGATAGCGGTCATTACCCCGCGATAGATATCGAAAAATCAATTTCTCGTGTTATGCCGCAAGTGGTGTCTGAGCCTCATATGCAGCAGGCCCGCGTATTAAAACAAGTGTATTCAATGTATCAGCAAAATAAAGATATGATCACCTTAGGTGCGTATCAAAAAGGGGCTGACCAAATGCTTGATCAAGCTATAAATATGATGCCGCGCGTAAATGCGTTTTTACAGCAAGGTATGCGCGATGTAATAAGTTACGATGATGGTTTACACGGCCTAGCTCAATTACTAGGACAAGCATAATGGCAAAAAATAAGCTCGATTTACTGCTTAAGCTCGAAAACGACAAAGAAGAAAATCTGCGCATGAGCTACTTACAAGCCAATCAAAATTTACAAGCTAACCAACAAAAGCTGCAAGGGTTAAATAACTTTAGATTAGAATACTCTCAGCAATTACATGTGAAAGGAAAGTCCGGTTTATCAAGCGCGGGCTTTGGCCAGTACCATGCCTTTATAGCAAAAATTGAAGAAGCGATTCGCCAGCAAGCCAGTACGGTAAATACCGCTAAGCAAGTTGTAACACAGCGTAAAGCTTTGTGGTTAAAGCAGCAGGTAAAAGCAAAAGCCGTAGCAAAATTAATTGAAAAACAAAACCTAAAAGCAGCGGCGCTAATGGCAAAGAGTGAGCAAAAAATGCTGGACGAGTTTTCTGCTAATCAATTTTTTCAGCGCCGTAAAAGTTTATAACTTTGGCGCGTTTATTGCTTTGGTTGGTAGGTGGTAATTAATTTTGGCAAAGTGCGGTGGCAACTTGCCGCAGTGCTGTGTAGGTGAATTATGGCAATAAACGATATTTCAATGTTGGCAACAGCTGAAAAAGACTCTTTTTTAGCATTTAAAGACAATAACTTACCTGCAGGTAACGAATCTGGTGATGCTTTTTTAAGCCAGCTACAAGATGCAGACAAACCCTTTGTATTACCTGCTAATTCTGAGGCTCCTAGCCAAGCAGGCTCTTTATTGCCAACAGATGATAAGCAGCTAGCCAATAGCAAAAAACCGACAGCTTCATCAAGTGAAGACACGCAAGATACGTTATTATCTGGCGATAGCGTTTTAGCACAAATAAACTCCTCGCAAGTGATTGACGTAAGTGTAAAAAAACATGGCAGTAGCGATAATGATTTTAGCGATTTAAGTGCAAAAAAGAGTGATAAAAGTGTCACCTTTTTAGCTTCGCAATTAGGTGAAACTGGTGAGGCCGATGCCATAACGACTAAAGCCGATGATACTCTTTTAGCTGATGATAATAGCAATGGCAAAAAAAGCGCGTTTACAAACGCCGAGCTTGAAACTAAAGCAGCTAAGCAAAGCGCTGGAGAAAATTTAGCCCCTTCTTTAAAAAATGAGAGCCTAGCAAGTAGTGCAGCTAAAAACCCAATAGCAGAAGCGGTGCAAACACAAATTAATAAAACTAATAGCAGTGCAGCCTCTGTAGGTAATGAAGGTAAAGGTGCTGAGAATACAAAAGCGCCAGGCACTGCGTTAAATGCTGAAGGTGCGCTGCCTATAAGCGATACAGACATAGAGCAATTAGCCAAAGAACTGACTCGTTCATCTACGCAATCAGAGCTATCAACCACATTTAAAGTACTCAACTCATTAAGCGAAGCGCAACGTGCACAATTAAACGAGCACGTTAAAAGCTCATTAACTGAAACCACGCCAAGTGAAGGTGATGATCGGGCAAGCTCCGTTAAACAATTACTTACAGAATTTGTCGTACAAAATGAAAAAGAGACAAGCACGCGCGGTGAGTTAGTTCAATCTCAGTTAAAAAACTTAAATAGCGATGAAAAGCAGGCGCTACTTAGTCAATTAAAAAGCTATGTGAGTAACGAGCAACCAACAGGTGATACACTCAAAAAAGTAAATGAAACAATAAGCAACTTACAAACTATGCTTGATACGCAGCTTAGTGAGAGCAAAGCGCAAAGTGTGTCGAGCTCTGCAAATATGGCTTTAAATGCGCAGCAAGCCAGTAATGCTGCAATGAATGCGAATACACCGCAAAATAAAGCCATAATTAATGCTGAAGCACACTCTAGCATTGAGCAAGACGGTGTAAATCCAGAAGAGTTCAACGCCCTAGAGGCCGAGCAGGAAAGCTTACTTAAAGAGCCTAAAACAAATACTGGTTTATCGCGTGTAGCTCAGGTGTTTACGTTGATAACCGATGGCGTTAATAACACGCAGGCACAAATAAATACTCAGTATGACAACGCTCGTTATGAGCAGTCTATTTTAGAGAGCCAAGCTATACAGTCGCAGCAATTACAAAGCAGCACCGCGCAGGTTAAGCAGGTCAATATAGATGCAAGTATGATGCAGGCTATTAATATTGTTAAAAGTGATGCAGCTAAAATGCTTCAAGAGCGTGTATCTTCAATGCTAAGCATTAGCAATAAAGAAGCTGAAATTCGCTTAGATCCGCCAGAAATGGGCAGTATGCAAATTCGTATCAGAAGTGATGCTGAACAAGCACAAATAAATTTTGTAGTGCAAAACCAGCAAGCTAAAGAAGCACTTGAACAATCAATGCCGCGCTTACGTGAAATGTTAGCCGAGCAGGGAATTGATTTAGGTGAAAGTACGATTTCTTACGGGCAATCTGGTAATGAGCAAAGCGATGAAGGCGAAGGGCAATCACAAGGTCAAACGGCTAATAAAAATACACAGCAGGATAAAAATGATGAGCAAGATGGGGCTAACCCACAAAGTTCTCGACAACAAACTTCATCATCAATAGATTACTATGCCTAAGTACTGCTATTATAATAACTAAAACAAGCAAGTACCTTTGCTAAAAAAGGAATCACAATGGCCGAAGAAACAAGTTTAGAAATAGAAGAAACCGGTAAAAGCAAAAAAAAGCTGATCATAATCATAGTGGCAGTCCTGCTTGTTGTTGGCGGTGGTGCAGGCTATTTTTTTATGGCGGGCGATGATGCACCCGTTGAAACATTAGATGAAGAAACAACAACCGCAGCGCAAAGCGACTCGGCTACACCTTCAGGCTCTTCAGCTGAAATGGGCAGTGCCTTGTATGTTGCTATGCCAAGACCCTTTGTGTTTAATGTACCTGGGTCAAGCAGAGATAGAATTGTACAAATAAAAGTGCAATTACTTGTGCGTGGCGATGTAAATGAAGAAACCGCTAAAAAGCACATCCCACTGATTGAAGGCACCTTGTTAAGCGTGTTTTCAACCACCACAGCTGATGAACTCAGCACCAGTGCAGGCAAAGAAACATTACGCTTTACTGCGCTTGAAAAAGTGCAAGCTGCGCTAAATGATGTTGAAGGCACTAAAGTAATTGAGCGGGTATTGTTTACCGGCTTTGTGATGCAATAAGGGGCTAGCGTGAGCGATTTATTATCCCAAGACGAAATTGATGCACTCTTACACGGCGTTGATGAAGTCGAAGAGGAAGATATACACGAAGGTGAAGACGGCGAAGGCAGTACATTACAGTACGACTTTTCTTCGCAAGATCGGATCGTGCGTGGTCGCATGCCGACCCTGGAAATTGTTAACGAGCGGTTTGCTCGTCATATGCGAATAAGCTTATTTAACATGATGCGCCGCACCGCAGAGGTGTCGATTAATGGCGTACAAATGATTAAATTTGGCGAATATATTCATACCTTATTTGTACCAACAAGTTTAAATATGGTGCGTTTTAGACCGTTAAAAGGCACTGGCCTTATCACCATGGAAGCACGTTTAGTGTTTATTTTGGTAGATAACTTTTTTGGTGGTGACGGGCGTTACCATGCCAAAATTGAAGGCCGCGAATTTACCCCTACCGAACGTCGAATCGTGCAAATGCTACTAAAAATTATCTTTGAAGATTACAAAGAAGCATGGGCACCGGTTATGGACGTCTCGTTTGAATACCTCGATTCAGAAGTAAATCCAGCAATGGCTAACATTGTGAGCCCTACTGAGGTTGTGGTTATTAGCTCTTTTCATATTGAATTAGATGGCGGTGGCGGCGATTTTCACATCGCTTTGCCGTATTCAATGCTTGAACCCATTAGAGAGCTATTAGATGCGGGTGTACAATCGGATACAGAAGACACCGATTTGCGCTGGAGCAAAGCTTTACGCGATGAAATTATGGACGTTGAGGTGGATATGTCGACTCAACTTCTTGAGGTGGATTTGTCTCTTAAACAAATAATGGAACTTAAAGCGGGCGATATTATACCGGTAGAAATGCCAGAGCATATTACGGTATTTGTTGAGGAGTTACCTACATTTAGAGCTAAAATGGGTCGTTCTCGCGATAACGTTGCGCTACAAATTAGTGAAAAAATTAAACGCCCTGATTCAGTTAAATCTGAGCTGCATGTATTTACCAAAGGCGGCAAGAAAATTGATTCAGATGCAGAATTAGCAGAACTAGAAGATGATTTACACCTTTCTGACGGTGTAGACTTAGACTGGTAATTGATTAAAAGGTTAAAAGTATGAGCGATGATCAAGATACAATGGACGAATGGGCAGCAGCCCTAGCTGAAGCCGAAGGCGGTGATGAGAGCGCCGAAGCGCATGTAGCAGAGCTTGATGAACTAAGTGATGCTAAACATGAACTTAGCGGTGACGAAAAGCGTAAACTCGATACAATTTTAGATATTCCTGTGACTATTTCTATGGAAGTAGGGCGCTCTAAAATAAATATTCGTAACTTACTGCAGCTAAACCAAGGCTCTGTTGTTGAACTAGACCGCGTAGCCGGTGAGCCACTGGATGTATTAGTAAATGGTACGCTTATTGCCCATGGCGAAGTAGTTGTAGTAAATGATAAATTTGGTATTCGTTTAACGGATGTTATTAGCCAGGTAGAGCGGATCAAAAAATTACGATGAGCTCCCTTGCTGCTTTAACAAACTCAGTATTTACAAAGGCAGAAACGTTAACACCTACGGCCGACATTTTGTCTATGGTGTTGTCGTTGGTTGCGGTGCTAGTACTGATTGTAGTGCTGGCATTTTTTGTTAAAAAACTTAACCCAAATTTAGCTAATAGCGAAGAATTTAAAGTGGTACGAAGCTTACCGCTTGGCTCTCGAGAGCGCTTAATGGTGGTTGAAATAGATAATGCGCAGCATTTATTAGGGGTCACCCCGCACAGTATTAACTACTTACATAAATTAGACACGCCGTTAAGTGAAAAAGAACTGCCAGAACTTGCTAAGCGATTTAGCAAACTACTAAACCCGCAAACGAATCAAAATAAAAAGAATTAACCCTATGATAAAGTGGCTGCTGATTATTTTAGCTGTGTTATTTGTACCTGCTGCAAGCAGTGCAGAGGGCATAGACGCTCTAACCATTACAACCAATGCCGACGGGACGCAAGATTACTCTGTAACCTTGCAAGTACTGGCAATTATGACGGCGCTGAGCTTTATTCCTGCTGCCATAATTATGATGACCTCGTTTACCCGAATTATTGTTGTACTGGCCATTTTGCGCCAAGCCATTGGTTTACAATCAACACCTTCAAACCAAGTTTTATTAGGGATGTCGCTTTTTTTAAGTATTTTTATTATGGCGCCTATTTATCAGCAAGTTAACGAACGTGCGATAGAACCCTATTTAAATGAACAAGTTACTTCGGTACAAGCATTAGAGCTTGCAAAGGAGCCCATGAAGGCCTTTATGCTCTCGCAGGTACGATTAAAAGACTTAGAAACGTTTGCCAAAATAGCAGGTTATGACCAGCTTGACTCGCCAGAGGCCACGCCGCTTATTGTGTTAATACCTGCATTTGTGACCAGTGAACTACAAACCGCGTTTATTATTGGTTTTATGTTCTTTATACCGTTTTTAATTGTGGATTTAGTGGTTGCCTCGGTATTAATGGCCATGGGTATGATGATGCTCTCGCCCATGATAGTGTCCTTGCCTTTTAAAATAATGTTATTTGTACTGGTCGATGGCTGGAGCCTAGTAATGGGCACGTTAGCCAAAAGCTTTGGCTTAGGGACATAAACCATGTTTTACATTCGCACTTTTAAACATTAGGAGTACAACATGGAACCAGAAATTTTTGTTGATATTCTTAGCGATGCACTGTTTTTAGTTATTAAGCTGGTATCAGCTATTGTGGTACCAGGTTTACTTGTTGGTTTAGTGGTGGCGGTGTTCCAAGCGGCAACCTCAATTAATGAACAAACCCTAAGTTTTTTACCGCGATTATTAATTACCATTGGGGCACTTATTGTAGGTGGACATTGGCTTACTCAAGAGCTAATGGACTTTTTTACCCGCCTAGTATTACTCATTCCTGAAATTGCAGGCTAATTGTGGAATTTCCTTTTTCTGTTGTTATTCAATGGTTAAGTGATTTTTTACTGCCTTTAGTTCGCATCAGCTCTATGATCATGATTATGGCGGGCTTAGGCGCGCAAAACGTACCTACGCGCATTAAAATGGGGTTGGCGGTAGTGGTAACGTTTTTAGTGGTGCCAGCGCTGCCTCCTGCAACATTTACTAATTTATTTTCTTTTGAAATGGTGCTGGTGGTTATTCAGCAAATGTTGATAGGTGTTGCAATAGGGTTTGCCTCTACACTAATGCTAAATACCTTTGTGCTTGCTGGGCAAATACTGGCAATGCAAACCGGTTTGGGCTTTGCCTCTGTTATAGACCCTTCAAATGGTGCGAGTGTGCCTGCAGTTGGCCAGTTTTACTTAATTTTAGCGACCTTGTTATTTTTTGTTTTTAATGGCCATTTAATGATGATTCAAATGGTGGTGCATAGTTTTTCGGTGTTGCCTATAAACGGCCAGTGGTGGGCTGTTGATCATTACTGGGACATAGTAACGTGGGGCAGCTGGATGTTTACCACTGCACTGGTATTGGCTTTAGCCCCCCTTACGGCCATGCTCATTATTAATATTTCATTTGGTATTATGACCCGCGCAGCACCGCAATTAAACATTTTCTCAATAGGTTTTCCGTTTACATTAGTTGCCGGTTTAATGATTATTTGGGCTACCTTGGGTAATTTTGTAACCCAATTTGAATTTCAGTGGTTAAAAATGATTGAGCTAATGTGTAGCCTTGTTGGCTGTACGGTGTAGGAGGGGCAATGGCTGAAGATTCAGGACAAGAAAAAACAGAAGAACCCACCTCCAAAAAGCTCGAAGATGCTAAAAAGAAAGGTCAAATAGCACGCTCAAAAGAGCTAGGGACTATGTTTGTACTTATTTTTTCTGCAATTTCGTTGCTGTTGTATGGGCCCGAAATAGGCAAAGGCTTATACAATATTATGGGTAGGATGCTGTCTTTAAATCGCAGTGAAACCTACGACACCACTAAAATGTTTGCGGTGTGGAGTGAGGTGGCCAGTGCGCTGCTGTTTCCTATGGCGATGTTTGTTTTAATTATTGTTATTGCAGCATTTATAGGAAATACCTTACTCGGCGGCTTTAATTTTAGTTGGGAAGCTGCAGCACCTAAGCCCAGTAAAATGTCGCCAATGAAGGGCTTTAAGCGCATGTTTGGCCCACAAGCAGCGATAGAGCTTGTAAAATCTATATTAAAGTTTGCGCTGGTGGCTATTTTTGCGGTGTTTTTGATTCAAACTTTTTTTGATGAAATTTTGCATTTAAGTATTGAAAGCGCACCTAGTAATATAATTCATGCCCTTGAAATACTCTCGTGGATGTTTTTAGGGTTGTCGTGCACTTTGGTGATTATTGCCGCAATAGATGCGCCTTATCAGAGTTATAACCACAATAAACAACTTAAAATGACCATGCAGGAGATCAAAGACGAGTACAAAAACTCAGAGGGTGATCCGCAAATTAAAGCGCGCATTAGGCAAACACAAAGGCAAATGTCGCAGCGAAGAATGATGCAAGATGTCCCCGATGCCGACGTAATTGTAACCAACCCTACTCACTATTCTGTGGCGCTAAAATACGATACTGAGCGAGCAGGTGCGCCGATTGTACTTGCCAAAGGGATAGATGAAATGGCTATGCAAATTCGTAAAATAGCTAAAGGTAACGAAGTACCGATTGTAGAATCACCTATGCTTACGCGGGCGCTTTATCATACCGCCGAAATAGGCCAACAGATCCCAGATCAGCTATTTACCGCTGTCGCACAAGTTTTAGCCTATGTATTTCAGCTTAAACGCTTTAAAAAAGGTCGCGGAAAGCGCCCCATCCCTCTTAAATCTAAACTGCCTATTCCGGATGATTTTAAATACGATTAGGGTAAGCTAACCACACTTTGAAGAGGCGCCTTGCCTAAATACCAACACGGGGCTGCAAATTCAAACGATAAAGCCCATACGCTCTTGTCTCTCACTTGCTTTAAATTTTGCATCAATACTCAATGAATCTATTGCTGACTCTATACTTGGAATAGTTATTGCAATTTCAGGCTAGTGTCAATTTATTGAATTGTAGAGTTATGGATTTTAAAGCGGTATTACAACAACTTAACAAAGATAAAAAAGAGTATGCCAAAGGTGTTGGCACACCGCTATTAGTACTTGCAGCGCTGGGTATGGTTATTTTACCGCTGCCGCCATTTCTTCTTGATATATTATTTTCATTTAATATTGCCCTTGCCTTAGTTGTTTTACTGGTGACTGTTTACACCATGAAACCCCTCGAATTTGGCATGTTTCCGGCGGTATTGTTAATCGCTACAATTATGCGTTTAGCCCTAAATGTTGCCAGTACACGCGTGGTGCTCCTTGAGGGTCACAACGGGGGCGATGCGGCTGGTAAGGTAATTGAAGCGTTTGGCTCAGTGGTTATTGGCGGAAACTACGCGGTAGGTTTAGTGGTATTTTTAATTTTGATCATCATAAACTTTGTAGTAATAACCAAAGGTGCAGGGCGTATTTCTGAAGTATCGGCTCGTTTTACGTTAGACGCTATGCCGGGTAAGCAAATGGCGATTGATGCCGACTTAAACGCTGGCTTTATTAGTGCAGAGCAAGCACGTGAGCGCCGCAGTGAAGTAACCCGCGAAGCCGACTTTTACGGCTCTATGGATGGGGCGAGTAAGTTTGTAAAAGGCGATGCCATTGCCGGTATCGTGATATTAATTATTAATATTGTTGGCGGCTTATTTGTGGGCATGATCCAACATGACTTGAGCTTTAGCCGCGCAATGGAAGTATATACTTTACTTACCATTGGTGACGGCCTTGTGGCGCAGCTTCCTTCATTACTGCTCTCTATTGGTACTGCTATTGTTGTTACTCGCCAAAACGAATCACATAACATGGGTGAGCAATTTAAAGCCCAATTAGGTAACGAAAAATCATTATTTATCGCCTCAGGTATTTTAATCATTATGGGGTTGGTTCCGGGTATGCCTCATATTGCTTTTTTAAGTTTAGGCGCACTACTTGGCTACTTAGCTTACTTTACTCAGCAGCAAAAATTAAAAGCCGCTGCTCTAGCAGCCCAAGAGGCTGAAAGTGGTGCCGTTGCCGGTACTGGCGTTGCAAACAAGCAAGAGCAAAAAGAGCTTGGATGGGACGATGTACAACAAATTGACGTTATTGGCTTAGAAGTTGGCTACAGGCTTATTCCGCTTGTTGACCAATCTCAAGGTGGTGAGCTGCTCAACCGAATTAAAGGGGTGCGTAAAAAGTTATCTCAGGAGCTTGGCTTTTTAGTACCGCCTGTACATATTCGCGATAACTTAGAGTTAGACCCTAATGCGTACCGTATTACCATGATGGGTGTTTCAAGTGGTGAAGGCGAACTCAAACATGGCGATGAACTGGCCATCAACCCAGGGCAAGTATTTGGCCCTATTAAAGGGGTTGAAACCAAAGACCCTGCATTTGGCTTAGATGCGGTGTGGATAAAGCCTGATCAAAAAGACGAAGCACAATCACTAGGTTACACCGTGGTTGACTCAGCCACTGTGGTAGCCACCCACATTAGCCAGTTATTAACTAACAGTGCCGCATTATTGCTTGGGCATGAGGAGGTTCAAAACCTGCTTGATATGTTAGCTAAAAGCCATCCGCGTTTAGTCGAAGGGTTAGTGCCAGAAGTACTACCACTGACAACCGTTGTAAAAGTACTGCAAAATTTATTAAACGAAGGTGTGGCTATTCGTGATATGCGCTCTATTGTTCAAACCCTTGTAGAGTACGGCCCACGTAGCCAAGATGCCGATGTTTTAACAGCTGCAGTGCGTATTTCACTGCGCCGTTTAATAGTTCAAGACGCTGTGGGAATGTCATCAGAAATCCCTGTCATAACCTTGGCGCCTGAGTTGGAACAGATGTTGCATCAGTCATTACAAAATGCAGGCGACGAAGGTGCCGGAATAGAACCAAGCCTTGCTGAGCGACTTCAAACATCATTAAACGAAGCGCATCAGAATCAAGAAATGGCCGGAGAACCTTCAATATTGCTAACGTCAGGAATGTTACGCACTGTGTTATCTCGTTTTGTTAAGTACACCATACCGGGTTTAAGGGTGATGTCTTATCAAGAGGTACCAGATGAAAGACAGATCAAGATTGTCAGCTCAGTAGGCCAACAATAAAGATTTTAACAGGGGTTGAACCATGAAGATTAAACGTTTTTTTGCCAAAGATATGCGCACCGCACTGAAAGAAGTTAAAGATGAGCTAGGTGTTGATGCCGTTATTATGTCGAACAAAAAACTCGCTAATGGTGTAGAAATTGTTGCCGCAGTAGATTACGACAAAGCAGCCCCTAAAGCCGCAGCACAACCACAGGCAGCGCCTGTTCCGCAAAGAGCCGTGCAACAGCCTACTCATAACTTTGTAAAGCCAGAGCCTAAGCGTGCGCAACCTGAGCCACAAGCAAAAGTAGCTGATAGCTTACAAGCTTTATTAGAGCGTCAGTCGCCACGCCCTCGCTGTCCTGAGCTAGCCTCTATGTTTTCGCAATCAGGTATTGATACGTCTGAGCATTACCAAGAGCCAGCACAGCCACGTACGACAAATATGTTTGCTCGCGAAAATGAAGCGCCAAAACGCATGCAAACCCAAGCAGACAGCCTAGGCTTTGATGACTTAGATCAAGACTTTGACGATTTAGATGCGCCGGTTGCACCACGTAGCCAAACTAATAACAACGAAAGCGCCCAAATGAGCGCGATGCGTGATGAAATGAACGCAATTCGCCAGTTATTAGAACACCAAGTATCGGGTTTAATGCAGCAAGATATGGCACGTCGCGACCCTACACGTGCATGCATGATTGACCGTTTAGTTGGCATGGGAATAGATAAAGACGTTGCAGAGCAAATGGCGTGTTTTATCCCAGATGACGTATCGCGTCAGCAAGGTTGGAAAGCATTATTGCAAATGGTTGAAGATCAAATGCAAACCACCAATAACGAAATTCTTCGCCAAGGGGGTGTGTATGCCCTTGTTGGGCCTACTGGTGTAGGTAAAACAACCACAGTTGCTAAACTTGCCGCATTAGGCGCACAAAAGTATGGCGCCGACAAAGTTGCCCTAATCACCACTGATACATACAGAATTGGTGCGTATGAGCAGCTTGCAACGTATGGTCGTATTATTGGTTGTGGTGTTAAACAAGTAAAAGATGCCAATGAATTAGCTGAAGTTTTATATCATTTACGCAATAAGCGTCTAGTATTAATTGATACAGCGGGTATGAGCCAACGTGATTTACGCCTTACAGAGCAATTAAATACGTTAATGCGCAACCAGCGAGTAGATATACGTAGTTATTTAGTATTAAGTGCCACAGCACAAATAAATGTACTGCAAGAAACCGTAAGACATTTTAAAAAGGTTCAGCTAAGCGGTTGTATTTTCACTAAGTTAGATGAATCATTAAGTTTAGGTGAGATTATTAGTATAGCGATTCAAAATCGTCTTCCAATAGGGTATCTTACTAATGGTCAGCGCGTACCAGAAGATATTCGCGTTGCAAATGCTGAAAAACTAGTAAAAAAAGCTGAGCAATTGTATTTAAAAAGAGCAAAAGCACAACATTCAAGGCACCAAGCAGTGGCGCCAAGCACAGTAGGGATGTATGATTAACACAGTATTAGATCAAGCAAGCGGCCTGCGCAAAATGAGTCAAAACAACAACAACGGCGTAAAAGTTATCGCTGTCACCGGCGGTAAAGGAGGGGTGGGTAAAACCAACGTCTCTTTAAATACTGCTATTGCTTTAGGGCAGCAGGGTAATCGTGTATTAGTATTAGATGCCGATTTAGGCCTAGCTAATTGTGATGTAATGCTAGGACTACGTGTTGAAAAAAACTTATCTCATGTCCTTTCAGGCGAGTGCGAACTTGACGAGATTTTAGTTGAAGGCCCAGGCGGTATTAAAATCGTGCCTGCTACATCAGGCTCGCAAAGTATGGTGGAGCTAACCCCATCTGAGCATGCTGGGTTAATTCGTGCCTTTAGTGAGCTTAATACCGAATTTGATATTTTAATTGTAGATACCGCCGCTGGTATTTCTGACATGGTGCTGAGTTTTTCTCGTGCAGCGCAAGATGTCATGGTGGTGGTGTGTGATGAGCCGACCTCTATTACTGATGCCTACGCGCTTATTAAAGTACTTAGCCGCGAGCATGGCGTTTATAAATTTAAAATTGTTGCAAACATGGTGCGCAGTATGCGCGAGGGCCAAGAGCTTTTTGCAAAGCTCTCAAAAGTAACAGACCGCTTTTTAGATGTGTCTATGGAGCTTGTTGCGACTATTCCATATGATGAAAATATGCGTAAATCTACGCGTAAACAAAAAGTAATTGTCGATCTTTTCCCTAATTCACCAGCAGCAGTTGCGTTTAAAACATTAGCGACAAAAGCAGTAAAATGGCCTATACCTAATCAACCTTCAGGACATTTAGAGTTTTTCATTGAGAAGCTAGTAAACGGTTGATTATGACAACATCGGTGAAAAGAGCTATTGGATATCAATCAACACAAAATTTAAATGTGATTGTTGAAAAGCACGCGTCGCTTGTCAAAAAAGTGGCGTGCCATTTAATAGCTCGTCTTCCTCCTAGCGTTCAGCTTGATGACTTAATCCAATCGGGAATGATTGGCCTTATCGAGGCCTCAAAAAACTTTGACGCCAGTAAAGGGGCAAGCTTTGAAACGTTTGCTGGTATTCGTATTCGCGGTGCTATGCTTGATGAAATGCGCAGAGGGGATTGGGCACCACGTTCGGTGCACCGTAAAAGCCGTTTAGTCGCCGAAACCATCACAGAATTAGAAAATAGCTTAAATAGAGAACCAAAAGATACTGAAGTAGCTGAAAAACTTGATATTTCGCTAGAAGAATACCATCATATTTTAAATGATGTTAATTCCAGTAAAGTGCTTGGTATAGAAGACCTAGGGGTAGATGAAGATGTTATTAGCCCTGCAGGTCAAGATTTAGCGCTAGACAAACCATTTAATAATGTTAAAAATGAACGGTTTAATAATTCATTGTTAGAGGCAATAAAGTCTTTACCAGAGCGAGATGCAATGGTGCTTTCTTTGTATTACAACGATGAAATGAATTTAAAAGAAATTGGGCATATACTCGATGTAAGTGAATCGCGTGTAAGTCAGATACATGGTCAGGCGATGATTAAGCTCAAAGCAAAAATCAATGACTGGATAAACTAGTAGTAAGTAAATTATAGGTTAAGACCTCACCGGAGGATGTTTTGGATAAAAACATGAAAATTCTTGTTGTTGATGATTTCTCTACAATGAGACGTATTATAAAAAATCTGTTGCGTGACCTAGGGTTCACGAATGTTCAAGAAGCTGACGATGGTTCTACAGCATTACCTATGTTGCAAAATCAGGTTTTTGACTTTGTTGTAACCGATTGGAACATGCCAGGCATGCAGGGTATTGACTTGCTAAGAGCCATTAGAGCTGACGAAAAATTAAAACATATTCCGGTTTTAATGGTGACGGCAGAAGCTAAAAAAGAACAAATAATAGCGGCAGCGCAAGCAGGTGTTAATGGCTATATTGTTAAGCCATTTACTGCTGGTACTTTGAAAACTAAATTAGAAAAAGTGTTTGAACGCTTAGGTTAATGAGAGGAGAGGCTTATGTCAGCACCAGCTGCGCCTCAAATTACTTTAGAACAAGCTCGTCAGCTCGTCGTTTTTTTAGAAAACGGTGAGCAAGATAAAGCAGATCAATTAATTTTAGATACTGCCTCTCAAGAGCAATCGCAGCTTTTTGCTGAAGTAGGTAAGTTAACACGCCAATTACACGAAGCCCTTAAAAGCTTTGAACTTGATACGCGTTTAACCGATTTAACCACTGATGCAATTCCGGATGCGAAAAAGCGCTTAAACTATGTCATGGAAATGACAGAAAATGCAGCTAATAAGACAATGGATGCGGTCGAAGCAAGCCTCCCTATTGCGCAGCAGCTAGCAGATGAAATTGCACATATTAAGCCTACTTGGGATAGGCTTATGAACCGTGAGATAGAGCTGGGCGAGTTTAAAACCTTATGCCACAGCATCGACAAGTTTATGAACAGCTCTCATCATAAAACCGATGAGTTGCAAACTTTAATGACCAATGTACTAATGGCGCAGGATTTTCAAGATTTAACCGGCCAGGTTATCCGCCGTGTAATTGAATTAGTCAGAGAAGTAGAAGAAAGTTTAATCCACCTTTTAACAGCATTTGCTGCACAAGATGACAGCATTGCTGAAAGTAAAGAACAACAAGAAACAGAAGAACAGGTTGCCGCACAAACATTAGCAGGTCCTGAAGGCCCTATTATTGATAAAGAGTCGCGAAATGATGTTGTATCTGACCAAGACGAGGTCGATGACCTATTATCAAGTTTGGGCTTCTAAGAGGAGAGTAACTGCATGAGCTTTGAAGTCGATGAAGATATTTTACAAGACTTTCTTGTAGAGGCTGGAGAAATCCTAGAGCTTTTATCTGAACAGTTAGTTGAGCTAGAAAATAACCCAGAAGATACTGAGTTACTAAATGCTATTTTTAGGGGCTTTCATACCGTAAAAGGGGGAGCAGGCTTTTTAGCTATGACTGAGCTTGTTGATGCCTGTCATGGTGCTGAAAACGTATTTGATCTCTTACGCCAAGGGGTTAGAACTGTTAATTCAGAATTAATGGATGTGATTTTACAAGCACTAGATACCATTAATGAAATGTTTGCCACTATTCAAAACCGCGAACAGCCAGACCCAGCAGACCCTCAATTATTAGAAACCCTTCATAAACTCGGCCAACCGCCTACGGATGACGAGCTTACTGAAACAGCCCCCGAAGTTGTTGAACAAGAACCCGCAGCTCCCGTTAGCGCAGAAGATGATGAAGACCCATTTGCATTTGATGAACTATTTGATGTGGCAGGTTCAAGCCCTTCAGCAGATAGCACGCAAATTGATGAAATTACAGAAGATGAATTTGAAAGCTTACTCGATGAGCTACACGGCAAAGGCCAAAGCCCGGTGTCGCAACCAAGTGCAAGTGCAAGTGCAGAGCCAGATTCAAGTTCAGATATTACCGATGATGAATTTGACAGTTTATTAGATGAATTACACGGTGTAGGTAGTTTTGGTCCTGTTGCAGGAGATACCTCAAGTAGTGAGCCAGAAGTAAAACACACAGCACCACCAGCGGCTGTTACAAATGATAGCGGTGATGATGAAATCAGCGATGATGAATTTGAAGCACTGCTTGATGAACTGCACGGTAAAGGCGCCGCACCAGAATCAAAAGAAGCTGACACACCTGCACCGCAGCCACCTAAGGCTGCACCTGTAGCACAAACGCCAGTAAAACCTACGCCAGAAAAGCCTACGCCAGCACCTGCAGCAAAACAAGCTCCGGCGGCAAAAGCCGCTGCGCCTACACCTAAAGTGGCTGAAAAACCAGCGAGTAGCGCTGCACCTAAAAAAGCTACGCCTCCACCTGCTGAAACAACAGTACGTGTTGATACAAAGCGTTTAGACCAAATAATGAATATGGTTGGCGAGTTGGTATTAGTACGAAATAGGTTGGTCAGTTTAGCGACCAATACAGACAGTGAAGCGATGGGTAAGGCGATATCAAATCTTGATGTGGTCACTGCTGATATTCAAGGTGCAGTAATGCAAACGCGAATGCAGCCTATCAAAAAAGTGTTTGGCCGATTCCCTCGCGTAGTACGTGACTTAGCCCGTAGCTTAAATAAAGAAATTGATTTACAGCTTGTAGGTGAAGAAACCGATTTAGATAAAAACTTAGTTGAGGCACTGGCCGATCCGTTGGTGCATTTAGTACGAAACTCAGTTGACCATGGTATTGAAATGCCAGCAGCGCGTGAAGCTGCGGGTAAGCCTAGAACTGGTAACGTTACATTATCGGCTTCGCAAGAAGGCGACCATATTTTGTTAACCATTAAAGATGATGGTGCAGGTATGGATGCGGAAAAACTGAAAAAAATAGCGATCAGTAAAGGCGTTATTGACCATGATCAGGCAAGTCGCTTATCAGATACAGAAGCGTATAACTTAATATTTGCACCAGGCTTTTCGACCAAAGAAGAGATATCTGATATTTCTGGCCGTGGCGTAGGCATGGATGTAGTAAAAACTAAAATTACGCAGCTTAATGGCTCTGTGAGTATACAGTCAGAGTTGGGCGTAGGGACTATTTTAGAGATAAAAGTACCATTAACACTGGCTATTTTACCTACGCTGATGGTTATTGTTGGTGAGCAAACGTTTGCGTTACCACTTGCTGGTGTGAGTGAAATATTCCACTTAGATTTAACCAAAACCAATGTGGTAGATGGTCAGCTTACAATTATTGTTCGTAAAAAAGCGATACCGCTATTTTACTTAGAGCATTGGCTAGTCAAAGGTGCTGATTGTTCTCAGCGAAAAGCGCAAGGTCATGTGGTAATTGTACAAATAGGTACTCAGCAAGTTGGCTTTGTGGTTGATTCATTAATTGGCCAAGAAGAAGTTGTTATTAAGCCTCTTGATGCGTTATTACAAGGTACGCCTGGAATGGCTGGTGCAACAATTACATCTGACGGTGGCATTGCGCTGATTCTGGATGTACCTAATATGCTTAAGCATTACGCAGGATAAAATGTAGGCATACCTGTGTATGCCTACACATAAATTTAATAAGAGAGCGCAATGGCCGTAAAAGTTTTAGTTGTTGACGATTCCAGTTTTTTTCGCCGTCGAGTAAGCGAAATTCTTGAACAAGACAGCGGTATTGAAGTAATAGGTTTTGCTGTTAACGGTAGAGAAGCCGTAGAAAAAACAGCGCAGTTACGTCCAGATATGATCACCATGGATGTAGAAATGCCTGTGCTTGATGGTATTAGCGCAGTAAAAGAAATTATGGCGAGTAACCCAACGCCAATACTTATGTTTTCTTCATTAACCCGCGACGGTGCAACCGCAACTTTAGATGCACTTGATGCCGGAGCTATGGACTTTTTACCGAAAAAGTTTGAAGACATTGCACGAAATAACGAAGATGCAATCAAGTTATTACAAGCCAAAGTGAAGGAAATTGGTCGCAGGCGTGCACCACGCCCTGTTAGGCCATTAACATCAAGTAAGACTACTGCTCCACCTGCAAGCAAACTAGCCACAACAAGCTCATCGCTTAAACAACCTGATAGAAGCTTTCAACGTGCTGCCCCAGTGCAGACAACAACTACACCCAGTATGCCCACGCGTGCCAGCGGTAAACACTATCAAATAGTGGCTATTGGCACTTCAACTGGCGGGCCAGTTGCTTTACAAACTATATTAACCCAATTACCTGCTAACTTTGCACACCCTATTTTGTTAATTCAGCACATGCCGGCGGCATTTACGCCTGCGTTTGCGGCACGTTTAAATAGCCTTTGCAAAATACGCGTTAAAGAAGCGCAACAAGGTGACAGGCTAGAAGCCGGCACAGCCTACTTAGCACCTGGTGGACAGCAAATGATGGTAGAGGGGCGAAGTGGTAACAAAACGTTGCGTGTATTTGAAGATAATAGTGAACGAATAAGCTACAAACCAAGCGTTGATGTGACTTTTGCAAGTGTTGCTAAAAGCTACCAAGGAGACGTACTTGCTATTGTTTTAACCGGCATGGGCGCTGATGGACGTGATGGCGCGCGAATGCTTAAGCAATCTGGCGCAACCATTTGGGCGCAAGATGAAAAAAGCTGTGTGGTATACGGTATGCCTCAAGCTATTGCCAACGCTGGGCTTGCCTCTGAGCATTTAGCGTTAAACGACGTAGCAGCAAGAATAAAAAGAGAGACTGGTTGTGGATAAGCTCTCTGTTGTAGGGTTAATCATTGCGCTGGGCGCTATAGCGATTGGTTACTCTTTAGAGGGTGGCGTTGTCACGGCGTTATTTAATGGCCCTGCACTTATTATTGTACTTGGCGGCACCTTAGGGGCTGTTATGTTGCAAACGGCGACAAGCACCTTTAAAAAAACGCTAAGCATGAGCCATTGGGTATTTTTTTCACCCCAGTACAATATTGAGCAAGCCATAGAGCAAATTAAAACGTGGTCGCATAAAGCTCGCCAGGAAGGGTACTTAGCGCTTGAAAAAGAGGCACTTAGTCACCCAGATCCTTATGCAGCAAAAGGGCTTAGTTTACTAGTAGATGGGTGTTCGGAGCAAAAGCTACGCGACACCTTAGAAATAGATTTAATGCTTGAACGAGACCGCTTACTTGAAGCAAGTAGAGTGTACGAAGCCATGGGCGGATATAGCCCAACTATAGGCATTTTAGGGGCTGTACTTGGTCTTATTCAAGCAATGTCATTTATTACTGACCCTCAAAAGCTAGGTGCAGGGGTCGCCACCGCATTTATTGCAACAATATATGGGGTGGGTTTAGCTAACTTATTATTTTTACCTATGGCCAATAAGCTTAAGCAGCGAGTGGAGCAAAAAATGCTTTACCATGAAATGATGGCCGAAGGGGTGATTGCTATAAGCCTTGGCGAAAGTCCTATTAACATAGAATTAAAGCTTGAAGCTTATCGCACAGAGCGCCCTAATGTCGTGGTAGAGTAACTTTTATGTTACGCCGGCGCTTACGTCAATCAGCTGAAAAAAATCAACATACAGAACGTTGGTTAGTCTCTTATGCTGATTACATGACCATTATGTTTGCCTTTTTTGTGGTTATGTATGCCATTGCCATAAATAAAGAAGAAAGTTTTCAAATCCTCTCCGACTCCCTAGAACAGGTTTTTGACAAATCAGCAAGACAACAATCGCAACAAGGTGAGGGCGTGACAGGCGAAGGGCTACTTACTGACCGTGTTACCCCAGAGCAAGAGATATTGTACGGTGAGAGCATTCAAAAACAGGAGTCTGGCCCAGAGCTGCTAGATGGACATAGTGATACAAGCAATATAAAACAAAAACATTTAGGTAAACCACTCGATAGTTTGTTAACTAAACTACATTCAGCACTTATTGATGAAATTCGTGATGGAGAAGCCAGTTTAGAGCTCAACCAAGATTGGCTTATTATTGAGCTGAGTTCAGGAATGCTGTTCTCAAGTGGTAGCTCTGTGGCCCATGCGCGAGCTAAGCAAGTCGTAAAAATTGTAAAAGATATTATTGCCCCAGTAGATAACTACATAAGGGTAAGAGGTTACACAGATAACGAAAGTATTCGCAATGAAATGTTTCGCTCTAACTGGGAGTTGTCAGTTGCACGGGCGACCTCTATTTTAGTTGAATTAGAAACGTTAGGAATTAACCCAGCGCGAATGGCAATCGAGGGGTATGGGCAATACTCACCTTTTGCCGATAACGACACCGCAGCGGGTAGAGCAGAGAATCGTAAAGTTGTTATTGCGCTTTCTAAGTATGGCTTAGTACAACAAACCACCGAAAATGAAGCTGAGCCTGATGAGCAAGTGCAACAAGCTGCGCCTGAGCCAGAGGTCGAACTTCCCTCTGATGATAACTCTATTAAAATAATTCGTTTACCTCATGGTGGCATCAGAATCACCACGCGCAATGAACAGTAATTAGGACTTAATGTGAAGATTTGGACAGTAGCAAATCAAAAGGGCGGTGTAGGTAAAACCACAACGGCTGTCAGTCTTGCTGGTATTTTGGCCTTGCAAGGTAAACGCGTATTACTCATTGATACCGACCCTCACGCCTCACTAACGTACTATTTTGGTATTGATTCTGAAGATTTAGAAGTCAGTGTGTACGATATTTTTGCTCGCGGCACCTCAATGCAAAGTGAAGAAATACTTCAAGCATTGTGCCCCTCTACCATGGAAAACCTAGATATATTGCCCGCGACGATGGCTATAGCAACCCTCGATAGAAGTATGGGTAATAAAACGGGGATGGGCTTAATTTTAAAAAAAACACTTGCAAAAATTAGTGAACATTACGATTATGCGCTGCTTGATTGCCCGCCAGTTTTAGGTGTTTTAATGGTGAACGCATTAGCCGCCAGCGAACGTATTTTAGTGCCTGTGCAAACTGAGTTTTTGGCGCTCAAAGGGCTTGATAGAATGATGCGCACTATGGAATTAATGCAAAGCTCTCAAGCGAAACAGTACCAATATACTATAATCCCTACTATGTATGATAAGCGCACAAAAGCGTCGCTTGAAGCCTACAAAACGTTACAAAATACATATAAAGATAAAGTATGGCCAGGGGTGATCCCCGTTGATACAAAGTTTAGAGATGCAAGCCTTGCACAAAAGGTACCCATAGAGTTTTGCCCACGTTCGCGTGGGGTTTACGCTTATAAAGCGTTATTAGATTATTTAATTGGACAAGGTTAATGAATGAGTAAGCAATTATTTGCTAATGAAAAAGTAATGACTCAATACTTAGGGGCGCTATTATGCGAAGACGAACCTGAGGAAAACCTTGAGCCTGTAGCAAAGCTACTTGAGCAAGTACCTAGTGCCTTACAAAACGACGAAGTACTTTTAAAGCCCAAAGCGCAATTAAAAGTAACCGAGCAGCTTTATTCTGAGCAAGTAAAAGAGAGTAATAGCGAGGCTGACGCCACTATTTCGCCACCGGCACCTATTGAGCCTGAGCCAGTAGAGACAGCTGAGGTGCAAACCCAGTTAAGTACAGAACCTGCTCCTTTATTACATAGCCAAGAAGATTACTTTGAAGGTGAATTTCAGGCTCTGTTTTTTGAAGTGGCTGGCTTAACATTGGCTGTTCCTTTGAAAGCGCTTGGAGGAATTCATCAATTAGGTGAAGTAAATCATTTATTTGGTAAGCCAAAGTGGTTTAAAGGCGTTATGCTTAATAGAGATGAAAAGCTAAACGTAGTTGATACTGCCCGTTGGGTAATGCCTGAAAAGTACGATGAAAAGTTAGAGGCGTCTCTTAATTATCAGTATTTAATAACCTTAGGCGATAGCAACTGGGGTTTATTGGCCGAAAAGTTAATAAATAACATTACATTGAGTAAAGAAGATGTAAAATGGCGAAAAAACAGTGGCAAACGCCCTTGGCTTGCCGGTGTTATTAAAGAAAAAATGTGTGCTTTAATAGATGTAGATAATTTAAATGCACTATTAGAAAAAGGCTTAGATAGCCGTCAGTAGTAACGACCATTACGGGGTAACAGCATGAGCGAAGATAGACTATTATCAGCGAATAAAAACGCAGATAACAACGATGAGATTTTACAGTGGGTAACGTTTAAGCTTGAAGAAGAAACGTATGGCGTAAACGTAATGCAGGTGCAAGAAATTTTACGTTATACCGAAATTGCCCCAGTACCTGGTGCACCTTCATACGTTATTGGCATTATAAATTTACGTGGTAACGTAGTCACTGTTATTGATACTCGTGCACGCTTTGGTTTGCCTGCTGCAGATGCAACTGATAACTCTCGCATTTTAATTATTGAAGCAGAAGAGCAAGTAATTGGTATTTTAGCTGATAGTGTTTCTGAAGTTGTGTATTTACGCAGCTCTGAAATAGACAGCGCCCCAAATGTTGGTACCGAAGAAAGCGCTAAGTTTATCCAAGGTGTATGTAACCGCGATAACGAATTACTTATTTTAGTCGATTTAAATAAATTACTTAGCGATGACGAATGGGATGAGTTAAGCGATATTTAAGCTTTACCACTAAAATTATGTTGTTACTCAGTATTGCAATAGCAGCGCTAGGGATAGGTTTAATATCGCTGGCGCTAATTGTTGCATTAAAAAATAAACAGTCGGCGGAGCTTAATGCGGTATCACAGCAATTAAAAGATACCTCAGAGCAAACACATATATTACGCAGTGAAGTGTCTGAGCTCAGAACAGGGCTTTTAAGTATTGGTAAGCGCGTACTTGAAGTTGAGCAACAAAATCAAGAGTTGATGCAACAACAAGCTGCCCAAAAATATGATGACCCAGACGCAAAAATATATTCTCGTGCTGTTAAAATGGTTGAGCTTGGCGCAGATTTAGATGAGGTGATACGCGAGTGCGAGCTTCCTAGGGCTGAGGCTGAACTATTATTTTCGTTACATAAACAAAAAGACGCCTAGCGTCTTTTTTGCTTTTAACTACACGTAATACCAATGTGCAGTAATACTTAATAAAGGGGGAGATATAATTCATCCACCTAGTTATGCCTTTACATTTAGCTTACCTTGAAAGTCTTGCCAGCCAGGTGGGAACTGCCCACGAAGCACGTACGAAAAAGCAATCAATTCAGCAATAACATAATAAAGCTCTTTAGGTATTTCCTCTCCTAATTCTAAGTGAGAGAGTGTTTTAGCAAGTGCTTCATCTTGGTGGATCATAATGCCTTTTTGTTTCGCTGCTGCGATTATTTCATCGGCCAACTCGCCAAACCCTTTTACACTTACCGCGGGGGTATTTCCTGCTTCATACAACAGGCCAATCGCGGATTTATTATTTGCTGCTAAATTAGAGGTGTCAGTCATGTTAAACCTTAATATTTATAATGGCATGCGATTGATAAAACGCTTGATGACTAGCATCTCCGCGTTTTAAGTTTAGCTCGCCAACTTGCAAGCCATGCTGAGCTAATTTAGCCCTGAGGCTATCTAAATGAGGGTGTGCAATTGCACTTACTTCTTGGCTAGAGGCAAGCAGCTGGCAATCGAGCGCTTTGTCCATAAGCTCAGCCACTATTTGTAATTGCCCTTGCTGTGCATAATCAAAATTTAATCTAACAAACCACACGTTTTTTTCGGTTTTATCTACACTGGCTTTTTTATATTGCCCTAAGGTTATCTCTGTTTGTCCCGCTTCAGGAGGAAGTTTCATCGGAAATAAAAACTGTGCTAGCGGGTTTGTGTCGCTTTGTTGGTTTGGCGTAGTTACTTGTACTTGGCTAAGGGTATTTTTAACTTGTAGCAGCTCTGGGGCAAGCTCTTGTATTTGTGTTTGTTGAAGTTGCTCTAATAGTTTATCCGCGCCATTACCTACTTTAAAAGTAGGTAAAAGCACATTAAGTAGGGCATCCACGCCTGTGTGGTTATTAAACGTTAGCGAAGTACTTGGTTGGCTTATTATTGGCGCCGCTAAAATAGTAACCGCAAGTTGCTCAAGCCCTTTTGTAAAGCTACTTTGTAGTGTGTCGTTTGGCGTAGTAAGCGGCTGTAAGGTACTTAAAAGCTCTCGCTGTATTGTGGCTGGGTGCACATTAGTACTGGAGACCATTCTATTAAAAGCTTGATTTACTAAACGCGTAAGATCAGGTGTATTTTGTGTCGCTTTACTTGCTATGTCAGTAATTTGGCTACTCAACAATGTCTTAGGGTTGGAAGCACTATTTGGGCGCTCACTCTCTGTTGGCAAATTTAAAAGCGAGGTTAAAAGTTTAGCTTCTGTTGGTTTTAACTGCTGACTTACAGTTGTGTTAAAAAGCGAGTGAGACAAGCTGGGTTGATTGGGAGTATTTACCTGTGAAGTTGTGGCATGTAGTGTTTTTAAACTCAGCGGCGCAGAAGCGTTGCCTTGCGTACTTACATTTGTTGGTTGGGCGCTCACTGCTTGGGGCTGAGCTGTATTGTTTGCTGATTGCCATAACGTCACACTCGCCTTTAATTGCTGGGTTATTTGCACTAAAGGAGGCAGCTGCGCAAAGTGTTTAGCTAAAGGGCTGTTAGGGGTAAAAGAATGATTAGCCACTTCTGCGGTTATATTTAGCTTGCTTAAATTAGGGTTTGTTAGCGTGTTTATTGGTGTCGGCGTTTTATTTACATCAAACTTAGCTTGTTGAGCCTGCAAAGGTGACGTTTTACTCGCAAAGGGTTTGTTTTCAAAGTATTTAACGGCATCGTTAATTCGCGTTTTTAAATCGCTAAAGCTACTTTGTAACCACGACTTTATAGGGCTTTGTGCACTTAACTGCGGGCTTGTTTTATCAGCGGGGGTACTGGCTGCATTTTGCTGCTGTGATAAAACCAAGTCGGTAAAGGGTTTACTAAATGAGTTATTAAGTGCGACCTGCATTTTAGGTAAGTTAGTTTTAATGAGCAGCTTATCTGCTTGATTGGTAATATTGACTGCCACGGGCTTGCTAGGCAATTCACTAAGCTGTTTATTGGTTATCGGGGTTGTGAACGAGCCGCTATGCTGAGGGTGCGAAATAATAGCTAATTTAGGCGTTGCTTGTAGTTGCGCGCTGGGCAGTAAGTTAGTTAATAGCTGCGAAATTTTATGCTGGCTGAGAGTTTGAGTATGAACAGTGTCAGCAAAGCGGTTAATAACATTTATTTGTGCGCCTTTATTGGTTGTATTAATAAGTACCTGTAATGGCTGCTCGGTATTTAACAGCTGTGCGGTTTCTTTGTTAATTGCGATACTGGCATTAAGGCTAGGTATCATAAGTTGCGGTGACGGCGAAAGCTGTACATTGACTGGCAAGGGTTTACTTTGTATTTCACTACCGGTACTAACATAATTTAAAAAACGCTGCAGTTGTGATGCGTTGTTAAGTGTAATATTGGTATTGTGGGGAGTAATATTTAGCTGCTTTCCATCAGCGCTGAGCTGTATGTTAGCACTTGCTATTTTGTCTGTATTTTGAGGGGCATGCGTTATGCCTAAGCGTAGTGTTTGCCAGTGTTTATCAATTAAAACATCGAGTGTAATTGAGCCTTTTGAAAACTGAATATTTTTAGCCGCAAGTACCTGCTCGGGTAATTGTACTAATTCGTGCGAAGTGCTCGGGGCGCTTTGGTTATTAACCAATGAATTAGATAATGTGATTTGCGTTGGATTATTCATTATTTTAAATCAAGTTTTCGCTAATTTTCGTGAATCGATTTTAAAGCAATATTCGTATTACCCTATCATTATGG
>CERR01040501.1_pt1 | contig 41268 bp, 23 predicted proteins | sample 530841 | NCBI WGS metagenome assembly CERR01 (sample SAMEA2621021, study PRJEB7988) | marine metagenome | biome: marine biome (ENVO:00000447); feature: surface water layer (ENVO:00002042); material: "saline water (ENVO:00002010), including plankton (ENVO:xxxxxxxx)" | depth 5 m | reverse complement strand
AGATTCAATGGCTAAAACTGCGGGTGCTAAAACTAAAGTTTATTCTAAGTACGGTAAAGAAATATACATTTGCGCTAAAAATGGTGGCGTAGATCCAGATGGTAACCTTGCGCTGCGTCGTTTAATCGAGCGCGCTAAAAAAGACCAGGTACCCGCACACGTTATTGAGCGCGCAATAGACAAAGCCAAAGGCGGCGGCGGAGAGGATTACGCAGCTACACGTTATGAGGGTTACGGCCCTGGTAACTGTATGATTATTGTTGACTGTTTAACCGACAACAACAAACGTACGTTTGCTGATGTACGTATTTGTTTTACCAAAGCAAACGCTAAAATAGGCGCACAAAATTCGGTATCACATTTATTTGATCACCTCGCTATTTTTGTTTTTGATGGCGATGACGATGAAGCTGTACTAGAAGCCCTTATGATGGCCGATGTTGATGTAACAGATGTAGAAGTAGAAAACGGTAAAGTGACGGTTTTTGCACCACATACAGAATACAACAACACCCGTACAGCGCTTGAAGAAATGGGTATTACAGATTTTGACGTAGATTTAATTTCGTTTGTACCACAAGTTGAAGCCCCTATTGAAGGTGAAGACGTAGAAGTAATGGAGCGCTTTTTAGCCATGCTTGAAGATTGTGACGACGTGCAAAACGTTTACCATAACGCGCAATTTTAAACTTTACTAAACGTATTTATTTTAAGCCAACAGCAATGTTGGCTTTTTTATTTTAAAAGGCTTGTGAAAATTTATGAATACCCTTGCAGAGCTTAAGTCTGGTAGGTTGAATGGTGTTACTCGCTTACAACTCGTAGAAGGCTTAACACAGTTTCCTTTAGAAATTTTAACCCTTGCAGATACCTTAGAAGTACTCGATTTATCAAACAATAATCTCACTACACTGCCAGATGAGTTTGCATGCTTAACAAAGCTTAAGCGGGTGTTTTTATCGTTTAACCAATTTAAACATATACCTGAAGTACTCGCTAAGTGCCCTGCTTTAATTATGGTTGCATTTAAAGGTAATCAAATAACAGAGTTTGCACTAAACAGCTTACCTAAAAATATTGAATGGTTAATACTGACCGATAACAAATTAAGCGCATTGCCAAGTGACTTTGGTAATTACACACAGCTTAAAAAGCTCGCCCTTGCAGGAAATAACCTAAAACAACTACCCGCGAGTATGGCCTCTTGTACTAATTTAGAGCTAGTTAGACTCTCTGCTAATAACCTAACAAAACTTGATAATTGGCTATTAGAACTCCCCAAACTTGCTTGGCTTGCCTTTGCGGGTAATGCATTTAATAAAGCTCAGTGCTTAACTAACAGTCGTTTACAAAACACGCCACTTGAAAATTTTGAGCTTAAAAAAGTAATTGGCCAAGGTGCATCGGGCGTTATTCATTTAGCTAAAACAGCGCAGCACGATGTGGCGGTAAAATTATTTAAAGGTGCAATAACAAGCGATGGCTACCCACTTGATGAAGTAAACTGCTGTTTACAAGCAGGCTATCATAAAAACTTAATTAACGTATTAAGCTACATAGAGCAAAGCACACAGCTTGGTTTAGTGATGGAGCTAATAGATACACGCTTTACTAATTTAGGTTTGCCGCCAAGTTTAGAAACCTGTACGCGCGATACCTTTAATACATACTGTCACTATTCGCCTGAAGCAATTTATAAAGTTGCCCAGCAAATGATAAGCACCCTTGCCCACTTACATGCTAACAACGTAAGTCATGGCGATATTTACGCCCATAACACCATGATAAATGAACAATATGACGTTTTATTTGGTGATTTTGGTGCAGCAACAAATTTAGCCATGCTTAGCGAATATCAGCAACAGCAAATACAGTTAATAGAAGTCCGCGCTTTTGGTTGCTTAATTGAGGACTTGCTAAGCACTGTTAGCACTGCAGATAAGCAAAGCGAACTGTTTAATAAAATGTCCGAAATAGCAGCGCGTGCTATAAATACTGATATTGCATCGCGGCCTAGATTTAAAGAGCTAAGCGCTTTATTAAACGAGCGGGTATAAATCAATCAAAATAAAAAAGCCTGCATAATGCAGGCTTGGTTGGATAAAGCTAAACTTTTACGCGGTCAATTATAAGTACTGACCTAATGCTTTAACTTGGTCTAACATGCGGTTTGAGAAACCCCACTCGTTGTCGTACCAAGCCATTACTTTAACTAGTTTGCCATCAGCTTTAGTTTGCGTTGCATCAAAAATTGATGACGCAGGGTTGTGATTAAAATCAATAGAAACAAGCGGAAGCTCGTTGTACTCTAAAATTTCTTTCATTGAACCTGTTGCTGCGGCTTTCATTACTTCGTTGATTTCTTCAGCAGTTGTTTCGCGCTTAGTGATAAACGTAAAATCAACTAAAGAAACATTGATAGTAGGTACACGTACCGACATACCGTCTAATTTACCCGCAAGCTCAGGAAGTACTAAGCCAACAGCTGCAGCTGCACCTGTTTTAGTTGGGATCATAGACTGTGTTGCACTACGTGCACGGTATAGATCTGGGTGATAAACGTCAGATAAGTTTTGATCGTTTGTATAAGCATGAATTGTAGTCATGCTACCTTGCTCAATACCTACTGTGTCGTTAATTGCTTTTGCAATTGGCGCTAAACAGTTAGTCGTACATGATGCGTTAGAGATAATGTTGCTATCAGCGTTAATTACATCGCTGTTAACACCGTGTACTACCGTTGCATCTAAATCTTTACCAGGAGCAGACACAATTACTTTTTTAGCACCTGCTGTAATGTGCTTAGCTGCGTCTTCACGCTTAGTGAAAAAACCAGTACATTCTAAAACGATATCTACGTTTAACTCTTTCCACGGTAAGTTTGCAGGGTCACGCTCTTGAGTCAAAGTAATTACGTCATCACCAATCAGCATAGTGTTATCTGATAACGTTACTTTTTGAGAAAATTGACCGTGAACTGAGTCAAATTGTGTTAAATGCGCATTTACGTTAGCCGGTGCTAAATCGTTAATTGCTACAATTTTAATTTCACTGTTTTGTGCTGACTCGTAAAGTGCACGTAGTACGTTGCGACCGATACGGCCATAGCCATTAATTGCTACATTAATCATTTTTAGACTCCTATTTAACTTCACTTGCTTGTCGAGCAAGCGCTTCAATGGCTTGCCAGTCTTTGTTTTCAATTAGTTGCTTATCTAGCATCCACGTACCACCAACACAAATAACGTTATTAAGCGCTAAGTAATTAGGGGCTGTTGCTAGGCTAATACCACCGGTTGGGCAAAAAGTAATGTGCGGCAATGGCCCGCCAATCGACTTAAGCATTGCCGTTCCGCCTGCAGCCTCTGCAGGGAAAAATTTTAAGTACTTAAAGCCATGGCTTGCTAACTGCATTACTTCGCTTGCAGTTGCTGCACCCGGTAAAAAGGGAATGTCTGAATCTTTAGCTAATGCTAATAATTCATCACTTACACCTGGGCTTACCATAAAATCAGCGCCTGCTTCTACTGAAGCGTCAAAGCTTGCTTTATCAACCACTGTACCTGTACCAACGTAAGCTTCTGGAACTTCTGCTTTCATTAGTTTTACAGCTTCCACTGCAACAGGCGTGCGTAGCGTAATTTCAAGGGCTTTTAAGCCACCGTTGTATAACGCTCTAGCGAGTGGTGCTGCATCTTCTAGTTTTTCGATTACAACCACTGGCACCACAGGTGCCGACGCTAAGATTTTTTCAATACTCATTACTTGTTCCTCATTACCCAGTGTGTGGCAATTATTATTCAAGTCCAAAAGCACTCGCACCTAAATCGGCGCTGCTTACAATATTTCTAAATCCAGTAAATAATTCTCGGCCGGTACCAAAGGTTAAGCTTGGTTGGCTAAGTTGTAGTTCACGCTTAGCAAGCTCTTCATCGCTAACATGTACTTTTAATATTCCGTTTGGCGCATCCAGTGTTACTAAATCGCCCTCAAGAATTTTTGCAATAATGCCACCTTCAACAGCTTCTGGCGCTAAGTGAATAGCAGCAGGCACTTTACCTGATGCGCCCGACATACGGCCATCAGTCACAATAGCTACTTTAAAGCCTTCGTCTTGAAGTGTTGCCATTACAGGCGTTAATTTATGCAGCTCTGGCATACCTTTCGCTTTAGGGCCTTGCTCTTTAAGCACGGCAATAAAGTCTTGGTTTAACTCGCCACGGCTGTATGCCTCTTGCAGTTCGCCTTGTGAGCTAAATACTTTAGCTGGGGCTGTTACTACTTGATGCTCAGTGGCTACAGCAGAGACTTTAATGACTGCTTTACCTAGGTTACCTGTAAGTAGTTGTAGGCCGCCTTGCTTGCTAAATGGATTGCTAATTGGACGCAGTACTTCTTCATCGAGTGAGTTTTCTGGGCAATCTACCCATTTCACTTTTGAAGGGCCTGTTGAGTTGCTCATAATTAAGCTGTCGTCTTTATCTAAACGCGGCTCCATCATGTAAGGCGCTAAACCTTCACCAAGCATTGTTTTAACATCAGTATGCAAATAACCCGCACCGGCTAATTCACGCATTAAGAAGCCCATACCGCCTGCGGCTTGGAAATGGTTTACATCGGCTGAGCCGTTAGGGTAAATACGCGTAAGTAGTGGTACAACTTCTGATAAATCAGACATGTCTTTCCACGTTACTTGAATACCCGCCGCTTTTGCGATAGCAACAATATGAATAGCGTGGTTAGTTGAGCCACCTGTAGATAGCAAGCCAACTAAACCATTAATAATGGTTTTTTCGCTGATTACATCTGCTAAACACGGGCTTTCTTTATCATCTGTAAGCTGCTTAAGCATGGTTTCTACAGCATTACCTGTTAAACCATCGCGAAGCTCAGTGTAAGGGTTAATAAACGAGCTACCTGGAAGGTGTAAGCCCATTATCTCCATTAACATTTGGTTTGAGTTAGCAGTACCGTAAAACGTACAAGTACCTGCGCTGTGGTACGAGGCGCTTTCAGCTTCAAGTAAGTCTTCACGGCTTACTAAACCTTGTGCAAATTTTTGGCGAATACGTGCTTTTTCTTTGTTAGGAATACCAGATTGCATTGGCCCAGCAGGTAAAAAGAATACCGGTAAGTGACCAAAAGATAAGGCACCAATTAATAAACCTGGGACAATTTTGTCACATACGCCTAAACAAAAAACGCCGTCAAATACGTCATGCGATAGTGATACCGCAGTAGACATAGCAATTACGTCGCGAGAAAAAAGCGACAATTCCATGCCGTCACGCCCTTGCGTAACGCCATCACACATTGCTGGTACACCGCCTGCAACTTGGGCAGTTGCGTCGTACTTAGTAGCAAGGTCTTTAATTAAATCTGGGAAATCTTTGTATGGCACATGGGCCGAAAGCATATCGTTATATGAGTTGATAATAGCAAGATTTGGCTGCTCATCAGCCTTTAAGCGCGCTTTGTCGTCGCTGCTACACGCAGCCATAACGTGAGCGATGTTTCCGCAGCCTAGTCCGGCACGGACTCTTGTTTGTTTTTTTGCGTGCGAAATACGATCTAAATAATCTTGACGGGTTTGTTTACTGCGTTCAATAACGCGTTGGGTGACTTCTTCAATGCGAGGGTGCAACATAATTTAGCTCATCTCTATTAGTTAGAGGAAAAAGGCTCAGTAGCAATTACAGACTCCACGTAAATAACTGCACTGAGCATCTTTGATTTACCCGTTCAAAGGTACGCTACCAGGGAGCCTCTCACAACAACCCTGACACCGGTGTCACTGTATTAACGCATAGCATTGACACCGGTGTCAACCCTGAGTAACAAAAATAGTTTAAAATTTTAACGTGACCAATTAATGACCATGCTAATTTTAGTTTATTTGCTAAAATCCGCACAAAAAAAACCCGAATAAGCGTCACTCAAATTCGGGTTACTGTGAAAAACAAAAAAGGGGGTTATTTTATTGCAGCAGTAGACTCGCGGGTAATTAAGCGTGATTCTAGCGTTACCTGATACGGCTGCTCTTGTGGCTGCGAAATATGCGATATAAGCTGCGTAACAGCTTGTTTAGTCATTTCTTCTACAGGTTGTGCAATAGTCGTTAAGCCCGGCCATATATGGCGTGCAATTGGTGCATTATCAAACCCTGCAATAGAGATATCATCGGGTACGCGTAATTGGCGCTGGGTGGCAAGTTTTAATACCGCCGCCGCCATGTAATCGTTTGATGCAAATACCGCGGTAGGACGTGGCGATAAATCTAAAATACTGCGCGCACTGTCTACACCTGAGTGATAACTAAAGTTACCCTCTTCTACTAAGCGCTCGTCAAATTCTATACCGTGGCTTGCCAACGCTCGTCTGTAACCTTTAAAGCGCTGTTGCGTAGCACTGTGATCAGGGTGGCCTTTAATAAAAGCAATCGACTTATGACCAAGCGAAATTAAGTGCTCGGTTATTTCATAAGCGCCCTGCTCGTCATTACTGCGCACTGAAATTGAATCATCTTCTAGCAGTGCCGATGCAACCCGTGCGTAGGGTATTTTTTTAGCTTTTAAAAAATTAGCAAGTTTTTCAAAATCACCAAATGGCGGGGTAAGTACTACGCCGTCTAAACGCGAGGTTTGTAATAACTGCTCTATATCGTTAATTAAATCATCGCCACGTAATTCGCACGGGTGTATTAGTAAGTTGTAGTTATTTTCTTTACAGGCAGCAAGCGCACCCGTTTGTACCCGTGTTATATAACTTTTACTGGGGTTATCGTACAAGCAGCCAATAATAAAGCTGCGATTTTGCGCAAGCCCGCGTGCTATTGGGTTAGGCGTGTAATCAAGCTCTTTAAATACTTTAAGTACTTTTTCGCGCGTAGCTGCACTCACGTTAGGCTCATTATTTAAAACCCGCGACACGGTTTTTTTAGAAACCCCCGCATGGCTTGCTACGCTATTTATGGTTACTTTTTTCATTTGTTCATTATCCAAATACAACCATTAAGCAAATTTACTTGCTGTTATATAAACACGCACCCGCCCCAATTAGCGGTATGTTATCTTGTGTTACTAAAGTAACTGGAATTTGCCCTGCATATTGCGACATAACACCTTTTTGCGAAAAACGCTCTACAAAACGGCTTTCAAGTAATCGTGTTTGCATGCGCGGTAAAATACCGCCGCCTATAAATAGGCCACCTAATGCGCCGTATACTACCGCTAAATCGCCTGCCACACTGCCAATCCAGTCACAAAACTGATTAAGCGTTGCATCGCACACTTCACACTCGCCACTGTTTGCAAGGCTACTAATTTGTGCCGCATCTAAATTTTTAGCTGTAACCCCTTTCACGGCTGCCATTGCTTTGTATAAATGGGCAATACCTGGGCCTGAAAAAACAGTTTCTATAGATACATGAGGGTGCTCTTTACGAAGCTCGTTAATTAATAAAGCGTCTAGCTCGTTTACAGGAGCAAGCGACATATGCCCGCCCTCAGAGCTTAACACTGCAGTTGACTGCGCTGTACGCACTAAACACGCAGCACCAAAGCCAGTACCTGGTCCCATAACACCAATATTTGCATTTGCATCGGCTTGACCGGGCTTAATAGTAATGTTTTGCGTTGAGTCTAAATAAGGTGCTGCATAAGCAAACGCAGCAAAGTCATTAATTACTTCTAATTGTGTTAAATTAAAATGTGCTTTAAATTCACTAACACTAAAATGCCAACCTAAATTGGTTAAATGCACTTGGCCTGCTTTTATAGGGCCTGCAACAGCTAAACATGCCTGAGTTGGCGTAACATGGGGAATCGTTGTTAGGTATTGTTCAAGTGCGCTTTCTAAAGAGCCAAAATTAGCACTGGGAAATATGTTAATATGCTCAATAACAAATTGGTTAGTTTGCTCATTAAAGTCGGTAATTAATGCAAAGCGCGCATTGGTGCCACCAATATCGGCAACTAAGATAGGGTTAAACTGGGCAGAAGAATTTTGGCTCATGGTATTATCTCTTTTGTGTAAGCGGCTTATGCTTATTATTTTACAACGCTATGCGTTGTTATTTATACACTTTGAGCTATCACCTCAAAGTAGCTATCACAGTAAAAAAGGCTGCTATATAAAATAGCAGCTAATACGTTTTGACAACAAAATGATAAAACATTGGCATTATGACACCGGTGTCAGGATTAGATCAATAATAAATCGCAAAAAGCTTGAAATAATTCACTAATAGTCGAAAATGACACAATTATTTAGCATTTAATTAAGTTGTAACAATGAAAGGTAAAGCCACCTCATTTGACATTGCCCATTATGCAGGGGTTTCACAATCAACTGTATCTCGCGCTTTACGTAACAGCCCCCTTGTTAATGAAGAAACACGCAAACGCGTCCACGACATAGCAAAACAACTTAACTATAAAGTTGATAAAAATGCCAGCAACTTGCGTACTCAGCAAAGTAGTACCCTTGCGCTATTGTTGTTTGAAGACCCAACATCAGATGAATCACAAATCAATCCATTCTTTTTATCAATGCTGGGCAGTATTACCCGTGCGTGTGCAAAAGAAGGTTACGACTTATTAGTATCGTTTCAATCAGCTAGTGCCGATTGGCAAGCCGACTACGAAGACAGCCACAGAGCCGATGGTATTATTTTGCTCGGCTATGGTGATTACATAGACTTTCAACCAAAATTTAAAACCTTGCTTGACCAAAATACTAAGTTTGTATGCTGGGGCGCAACAGTAGATAACCGCCCAGATCTTACTGTATGCTGCGACAACTATGGCGGGGGCAAACTAGCCGCTGGTCATTTAATTGCCCATAACCGCACCGATTGCGCGTTTATCGGTGATGCATCTGATCACAGCCCAGAATTTTTTGCCCGCTTTCAGGGGTTTAAAGATGAGCTACTTACTAATGGTATAACCATTAATGAGCGAAAAATGGCCAATGCTATTTCAACTGAAGAGTCTGGTTATCATGCTACACGCTCACTTATTGCTAATAACATAAAATTTAACGCCTTATTTGCCGCCAGTGATTTAATTGCCATTGGTGCAATTCGCGCTTTAAAAGAAGCCAATATTAATGTTCCTAACGAAGTGGCCGTGGTCGGTTTTGATAACATAGCCATTGCAAGCTACATAAACCCACCGCTCACCACCATAGCGCAAGACACCACCGTTGCAGGGCAAATGTTAGTAGAGAACCTACTTAAGTTAATACGTGAAGAAGAGGTGCAAAGCACCCTTTTACCACCGGTATTAATTGCCAGAGGGAGTAGCTAGAATTGCAAATGTCTATAAAATAGAATGCTTATAAATTATTTTAATAGTAAAACTGCTTTTTTATCTACTTATAAATATCATTCTCAGAGTCTATATCATTTAAAATACTGAAAAAGTCATAAAAAAAGCCTCATAATGAGGCTTTTTAGTTAATCAAACTCTGTTATTTAACTTATTAGAAGTCGTATGAAGCTGATAATTGAATTCTACGTGGTGATTGGTAAGTTTGAGCTAAACCAAATGTAGCATTTCCATCACCAGCTGCAACTTCTGCTTCCTCATCGTAACGAGTTGCTGTAGAAGCATCAAATACATTAAATATATCCATGGCTAAACGAACTTTTTGATCGTTAAAGCGAAGGTTATAAGTAAAGTTAAGATCTAAGCGAGCTGTCCATGGTGTAGTACCCATGCTACCACGAGGGAAACGTTTGTCACCTACGTAGTATGTATCACCATATTGGTATAAATCAGGATCTGGTGTATAACCTTGACCTAAAGCTGTCCAAGGACGACCTGAAGCAACATTAACATTTGCACCAATCAAGAAGTCTTCTGTAACAGCATACGCCCCATAAATTTTAATGTTATGACGTCGATCTGCAGGTAGATTACCATTAGCACCATCCATTAAATATGGGTAATCCCAATCTTGCGTAAGACCAGCATCATCTTGGCCATTATCAGATTTAACAAAACCTTCTGTATTACCGTAGTTGTGTGACCATGTATATAGTGCTTTTAAAGACCATACCTGATCCCATGTTTTCTCTAATGTTAAATCAACTGAAGCATATTTTCTTTTAGCGTCTGGATAGCCTAACTCTTCAGCACTAAAGCTATATTCTTCAGTAGTGCCGTCACCATCCAGATCGAAATTGAAAGTAGCACCATTACCAGGGTTAAATAAGAACCAGTTTTCACCTAAGTATTCACCGTTTTCATCCCTAAAGATGTAAGAACCATCATCAATTTGATTACCTAAAACACGGTAAGTTGCCTTGATTCCCCATGACCAATCATCATTAATTGCTGCTTGGTAACCAATCATATACTCATCGTTATACATTGGTTCTAGATCTTTGTCTGATAGGGTATTTGATGGTTTTGCAGTACCGTCACCGCCATTAGAAATAGCAGGATCACCTAACTGTGTGCTTAAACCAACAGGAGTACCGTCTGCATTTAAGCCTTCATATGCATACCATGTTTGAATGTATGTCTCTGCACCTGCTAAACGAATATTAGTATTCGCAGCTACAGGTAAATAGTAGCGACCTGCTGTGAAGTATAATTTACTATCACCGTCACCATTGATATCCCAAGACCCACCTATCCGCGGAGCAATTTGGTTATCAATAGAAACAAACTCTTCTCCATCAGCATTATAGTTAGTAAAGCTGTCATTTCGTAGACCAAGTGTTAACGTTAAATCTTCAGTAACTGACCATTGATCTTCAATATAAATAGCCCAGTTTTCTACTTCGAACTGTCCACCATTTTTATAATCACGAACTCGTGTTGTTTTCATTTCTTCTGGTAAAACATAACCATTAGGTAGTCTAGCGCCTTCTTCATATGTTCTGTAGTAGTAGTAAACGCCACCAGAGTTTATGGTTGTTGAGTCAGCTGTATTGGTTTCCGAGTCATAACCAAATCTTAATGTATGCTCATCGTTTAGATAGTAGTCAAAGTCAACACGCAATTGTTCACGTTTATCTTCATTTGCACCAACGGTAAAGTTCACATAACACGTGGTATCTTCACCTAAGTCAGCATCGTAACCTGTAGGACAGTCATCAAAATCTGAGTAATCTGTTTCCGAGAACTTCACTTCACCATACATAGCAGACATGCTTAAATCTTCAGTTAGATTACCAGTGTAGCGAATTGCAAAACTCTCACCGCCTCGCTTGTGGTAAGCTGTACCGCCATCTTCAGTGTAATTACCATTTCCTTCAGGATCTGAAATCGTTTTCTCTGAATATGTGCGTTTATCACTAAAGCCCCACAGCATTAGCTGGTGATCTTCGTTTATATTCCAATCAAAACGAGCTAGGTAGTATGGGTCATCATCTTTTTCGACAGTTAAATCTGTTTGAGATGCATTACCGTATTCGTAATCATTATCTCTTGCAGTGTAAATACCATAGAAAAATAATGTATCTTCAATTATCGCACCTGAAGCATAAATATTTGTTTCAAATGAATTATCATAATCGTCTTGGTTGTTCACATATAAATCACCAATACAATGCCCGTCTGCATCATCACAGCGATCATTTTGCTTGTAAAGTGAGTTAGGAGCTTGCTCACTTAACGAGTCAGATGAATAAATCGTTTCAACACCAAAATGAAAATCATTAGAGCCCGATTTAGTAACCGATGAAATTAACCCACCTGTAGTACGACCGAACTCTGCAGAATAACCGCCCGTTTTAACTTGGAAGCTATCGTAAGCCGTGAATGGAATTGTTGCACCACCAAGACCATTACGGAAGTTAGTCATATTTAGACCATTTACGTAATACGCGTTTTCAGCAACTGAGGCACCACCAAAAGACGCCTGGTCACCAAAACGACTGTCGCCTTCTGTTGCGCCAGGCGCAAGCAGTGCAACAGAAGTTACAGAACGAGATATAGGTAAGAGCTCTAACTCCTCAGAGCTAATATTTAATGATGACTCAGATACAGACACATCGATAGCTCTAACTGAACCACCTACAACTGCAATCCTTTCAATATTACCAGCAGTCAGTGGAATCTCGATTAGAGCTGTTTTACCCACTCCAATAACAACATCTTTAACTTGGGCCTGATCATAACCAGTTTGAGAAACTATAATGTCATATTTGCCTACTGGTACTTGCTTTAGGTCAAACTCACCATTTGAATCTGCTATTAGAGTTTTTGAATACCCTTTCGTATCATCAGTAATTGTTATTTTAGCACCCGCTAACGATAAACCTGATGGTGTTGTTATACTCCCCTTTATAGCACCATTAACGTTATCTGCCATTACAGGCATGGCCGCGCTTATTGTCATTGCTACTGCAGCAGCAGTTAATGAGCGCTTAAATGTTTTAGAGAAATTACTTTTCATATTTAACATATCCCTGAATAATTTTTAATTATTATAAAATCAATTTCATTTACATATAAATCTAAGATGTAAATGAAAAACCTCTTAAACAAAAAGAGGAACAAACTAATAACATAATAAAAACAAATACGTCAATAATATGCGACACCTATCAAACATCAAAAAAAGAGAATATTAAACAGCGATTTAACAATAGATTAAATTAAATTGCACATTGCGCAACGGTAGGTTTTTTTGATTTTTTCAAAAAAGAAGCTTTAAATGTTAACTTAATATTTTTTAAAAAACACCGTAAGTTAAAACCACATTATAATACTTTGAACAACGATATTTATTTAAAAAAGTTGTGTTTTAGTAATTAATCCAAACATTTCACCATAAACACTTTAATAGTTTCAGTAGCGGCCATAGTTGTAAAAAAGAATATAAAGAATATAAAAAAGCTCCAATTAAGGAGCTTTAATTTTAAATTTAATTTTAACTTTAATTTTTTAAAGCTTTCTCAACAACGGGGTAATGATCCCAAACTTGTTTGTCGCTCAATGAACGGACTAATTTAATATACTCGGCATGAGTCCATGCCAATGGTGTTGCTGAATTAGTCCCCTCGCCTAGCTCATAACCTGCTTTGTTAACCCCTACACCATCCCATACTTGCTCTGGTAACATAAGGCCGTTATTAGCAAACTGTTCTAAGCCTTTTACATAGCTGTTTTTAATTTTCGCCTGTTTAGCATCATCCAGAGCGTTGTTTGCATTAGCCGCTGCGATTTCGTAATGCCCGCGCTCACCGGTGAAAAATGGCCATACACGCCCACGTTGGCCTGGTGTATTACTGCCACCCTCAGCATAGTTTGTGCCTTTAACTTCATCTTCACCGTAGCCATCATTGCCATAGCGGCGGTAGCCTGCAAAAGTGCCGCTGCCATCGTCAAAGCTAAAGCTGTATTTTACTTGTAGGTTATCTTCAAGCGTTTCGTCATCGTACTCAGGTAGTGTTTTAACGATGCTTTCATCATTTGCACCGCGTACACCATAGCGTACTAGCTCTAAAAACCCGCCATCTAAAATTTGCTTTTTATTAAACCCTTCGCGGCCATTATTAGCGTTAATTTTAGTGTTTGAGTTTGCATCGGTATCCTGGCCTATGCGAATAAAGTATTCGCCATCGCTATTTTCGCCTTTTAAGTTACCTTCGGTAGTAAACATTTGCGATTCAATATCGCTGCTGTATTTTTTAGCCGTGGCAAGGTAGCGCTGCGCGTTTTTATCATCGCCACTAAGCGTTGCGATATCGCTTGCGGTAATAAGGCCTGCCACTATTGCCGCAGTTGTAGATGGCGAATAACCGCTTTGCTCTTCCCAGCGCTCTTGTTGTGTTGCCGGTGGTGTAATTTGTGTGTCGTTCCACAAAATTTTAGCAAGCCCCCCCTCGACTAAAAAATCTGCCGCTGGTTTTAACATTTTGCCGTACCAGTTTTTTAGCTCTTCATCGCTAAGTACGTTGGCTTTATGTAACTTCCATGCCAGCATGATAGGCATAGCAGTTTGATCAAGCTGTACGCCTACCCATTCTAATTCACCGTCGACGTGTGTTTTTTGTAAAAACCAGCCGGTATCGCCTTTATTACCTGGTGTTTTGCTGCTTACTTGCACTTTTTCAAGGTATTCGAACGCTGTTTTTGCTGTGGCAGTATCGCCAAGCGCCATAAATGCCATAGCTACTTGATAAAAATCGCGCACCCATACCGCTTTATAACCCGTAGAACCTTCTTTGGCTGAAACCGTTTCGCCCCATGGGTTAGATAAAGAAGCAATTAATGCCCCTGCGTGTGTTTTATCTTCTTGTGCTTTTAATACCATGGCACTGGTGTATAAAAGCTTACCGTTATCGGCTGTTTGTTCAACCATGGTATTAAGCGGTTTTAGGCTTTGTAGGTAATCTTCCCAGCCTAGCGCTTCTCCTTTGCCGTTGTAGTGATCGAGCACCGCTTGGTACCCTTTTGCCAAACTTTTTTCGCCTTGCTGAATACTTTGCTGCTGCGTTTTACCAAAGCTCAGTGCTAAATCAAAAGTGGTATTTGCACTTATCTCGCCAAGCTCTGCAAGCATGCTTACATTACCAGCAGTTTCGCCGGTATTTGTGTATTGGGTAGTTATAGATTGCGTAGTTTTAAGTGCATTAATGCCATCACTTTTTCCTGTAAACCCTACTGTTTTTGCTTTAAATGGTGATGCGGATTGAAGTGATAGATAGTTATCGTTTTCCCATGCTACTAGGCCTTGCTCTGTTGTTTTAGCAAAGTCACCTAAGCCGTTATTATTAATGTACGGATTAACAGACACATACGCTTTTAGCCCTTCAAGCTCAGTATTAAATACGCTGCGTACAAATAGGGTTTGCCCATCTGGGTCAGTAAAGATGTGTTTTTCTAGGCTAAAGCGGCCTTGTTTATCAGTGCTTGTTACTTTATAAGCCAGCGATAACGGGCGACCTTGTGCATCTTTATGTAAGTAATCAATGGTGACATTTAAATTATCCGCTTCACTAACGGTAAAATCTTTACCTGTTACTATAAATTGCATGTCTTTTATTTGTGCTTGGTGAATAAGCCCAAACATGGTTTCGGTGATCATCCCTTTAGCAATTGAAAACCATACTTTAGACACATCCTCCGTTGCAGCTGCATTAGTGTATTGGCCGTTTTGGTATTGCTCGTATGATGTACCAATACCTGTTTTACCCGCATAAGCCCAAAAAGGCTCTGCACCTGGGGCGCCTGGGGCTGATGTAACCTGTGCTGTGGTACTTTCGTTAGTTGTGCTTGTGTTTTGAGCACCGCAAGCCGTTAAACCTAACGTTAAAAGAGAGGCGGTTATAAGGTTATATTTTTTCATTGTGTGTCCTTAATGAGAATTTTTAACGCGCATTACTGCAACAGCAGCAATAACAAACGAAGCTGCACCAATTAATAATGCGTAAATAGGCTGATTAGAAAATACGTGGCGTAAAATAAGCCCTAAAACACTGGCGGCAAGTAACTGAGGTATAACTATAAAAAAGTTAAAAATCCCCATATAAACGCCCATTTTGTTACTCGGTAGTGCGTTACTTAACATGGCATACGGGAGTGATAAAATAGACGCCCACGCAAACCCTACGCCTATCATAGGTATAAGTAGCATTTTAGGGTCTTGAATAAACATAAAGCTTGCAAGACCTAACGCGCCCAGCAATAAATTAAAGCAATGCGCGCCTTTTAATCCCATTTTTTTAACTAAAAACGGAATACACATAGCGGCAATTGCGGCAAATCCATTGTAAGCGGCAAATAAAATACCCACCCAATCTGCACCATCGTTAAATGCTTTAGAGGTTGCATCGCTACTACCATAATGAAAGCTTGTTACTGCAGCGGTGGTATAAATCCACATAGCAAATAAAGTAAACCAGCTAAAAAACTGCACCCAGGCAAGCTGCTTCATGGCCTCCGGCATAGTAAATACATCTTGTACTACTTGGTAAAAACCACCTTGGGTTTTATTCGCACTTTTAAGCGCCGCTGCAATCCACTGCACAATACCAAACGCTAATAAACCACCAGCAAGTAGGTATAATTCTTTTTCAAGGGATAAGCCCATGACTAATGCAAGAGTTGCTAAACCCAGTACCACAAAAATAATGGCACCTTTATTAAAGTTAATATCAACCACTTTACTTGTTGTAGGTTGAGCGCTTTGCTTTTCAAAAGCCGCTAATTGCTCAGGGCTGTATTCTTTAGTACGTGCTACGGTCCAAAGCACGGCAACAAGTAACACCACCCCGCCCCAATAAAATGAGTATTTAACAGATTCAGGAATTTGCCCTGGGGCTGCGGTATTACTTACATCAAACCAGTTGGTCATCATCCATGGTAGCGCTGAGGCTAACACCGCCCCAATACCAATAAAAAAGCTTTGTAAACCGTAACCTGTCGCGCGTTGCTTTTCTGGCAAGTTATCACCAACAAGTGCTCTAAACGGTTCCATGGTTACGTTGATTGACGCATCCATGATCCATAACATACCCGCGGCAATCCAAAGCGTTGGTGAATGCGGCATAATAAATAGTGAAAGCGTTGTTAACACTGCACCTATAAAAAAGAACGGACGACGACGGCCAAAGCGCCCCCACGTTTTATCGCTCCAATAGCCTATAATAGGCTGAACAATTAAGCCTGTAAGCGGGGCTGCAACCCATAAAATGGGAATATCATCAACTTGTGCGCCTAATGTTTGAAATATTCGGCTCACATTGCCGTTTTGCAGGGCAAAACCAAATTGTATGCCTAAAAAGCCAAAGCACATGTTCCATATTTGCCAAAAACTTAAATTTGGCTTATCGGTATTATTATTTTGATTATTCATTATTAGCCTTATTTGTTAATACTGCGCTGCTAAATGCATCAAGTGTGAGGTTAAATGTAGCGCCTTGCGGGTGAGCTTTAAGCCCGGTGGTGTGATTTTCAAGTAAATCATTTAATAGCGTATTTTCGCTCATTGCACCTAATTGTGCCTTTGATAAATTAACCGTAACTGTTTGTGGCTTCTCACTAAAGTTACTTAACACATACACACTTTGCTGGCCTAAAGAGCGGGTAAAACCAACTACACGTTCACTTCCTACAAGGTTAAGTGCCGACATTTCTCCGCCTACTACAGCAGGTAAACTATTCAGTGACATAACCGCTTTGTAGTAATTACGAAGTGCTACTTGCTCTGCGGTTAAGTTAGCGCCATCAAATTTTCCGTTATTCATCCATGCTTGGTGCGCTGGAACGCCAATGTAGTCAAAAATACTGGTACGTGTCGGCGCTCCAAACCCCGCGTTTTCAGAGCCATCTTCTCCCACATCTTGAGCAAAATATAAAAGTGTTGGCGCGCGGCTAATTAAATTAGAAACAACTAAAGCAGGTTTACCCCACTGGGCATTACCCGCAAAATCCGGGCTTGCGATTCGTTGCTCGTCGTGATTTTCTAAAAAATGCAGCATGTGTTGCTCTATATCGAGCACACTTTGATGCGCATCAAAAATACTATTGGCAGGTTGTTTAAGTTGCATTATCGCTTTTAAGGTATCGTAAAAGCCGACTTTATCGTAAAGATAATCCATTTTACCTTGCTGAATATAGGCACGGTACATTAACGGGTTATATACTTCGGCCAATAAAAACGCATCGCTTTTTTGCATTTTTATAGACGAATTTAAAAAGCTCCAAAATTCAACCGGTACCATTTCGGCCATGTCGTATCTAAAGCCATCAACGCCTTTGTCTAACCAAAAAAGTGCAATGTCTCTAAATTTGTACCAGCTATCTGGTAGCTCTTTATCTTGCCAAAACGCATAATGAGCACGGTAATCTTTGTCTTTATAGTCGTTTGGCAGCTGAGCAAAATCGTAGCTACCATCTGGCTTTACGCCATAATTTACTTTTACTGTTTCGTACCAATCGTTAATGTCGGGTTTTGGTGCACGGGCACCGTTACCTGTCCATTTAGCAGGTGTTTCATCAAAAAAGCCATCCGCAAGCGGGTGAGCCTTTCCACCTAATACGGTATAGGTTGTAGAAGTAGGCACTTGAAATGACTGCCCAGGCACATAATAAAAGTTGTTATTTTTATCGTACGTTTTACTTGTGTCGTCTTGCGCGCCGAAATCCTCTACGCCTTTAGGCTTTCCAAGTGATTGATAATTACGGGCAACATGGTTAGGCACTATATCAATAATGACTTTCATACCGTGGCTATGTGTACGTTCAATAAGCTGGCTAAACTCTCCCATGCGGTTTGTTACATTAACGGCTAAATCGGGGTTAACATCGTAGTAATCTTTAATTGCGTACGGTGAACCTGCGCGACCTTTTACTACATCGGGGTCATCTTGTGAAATGCCGTAGTCGGTATAATCGCCCACTAACGCGTGGTGTAATACACCAGTATACCAAACGTGCGTGGTACCTAGCTCTTTAATGCCTTTGAGGGCTGCATCGTTAAAGTCGGCAAATTTACCTACGCCGTTTTGCTCTTTAGTGCCCCATGGCACATTGGCTGTTTGGGTATTACCAAACAAACGGGTAAATACTTGATATACAACCGGCTTGGTAAGCTCATTTTGCGTGTGGGCAGGTGCTTGCTGTTGTTCAGGTTTGTTATTTTCTGAACACCCTGTAGCAATAAGTGCACTACACAGTACTGCGGGTACATAAACTGATTTTTTCATTGTGTGTCTTTTTTGTCAGTATTGTTATTAACTTTATACTAAAGATTACTGCAGCAACCATACAGTTGCTGCATACGTATTCAGGTCACTATTGTGGCGTATTTATAACGAGTACCGTTGCGCTCATCGCTGGTAATTCAATGGTTTTGCCAAGCTTTTGTGTTTTTTGAGTAAATAAATTAAATGCTGTTGTGCTGTTAGGCATTACCTCTTGCATATACTCAATATTTTTTTGTAGCGTTTGTGTGTTTTTATTCATAAATACCAACACTGTTTGCTCATCGCTAATACGCGCATAACTATAAACCCCTTGTTGAGGCGTAAAATGTACAAGCTTTCCTTTATCTAATGCTGAGCTGTTTTTTCTAAAGTTAAGCAGCGTACTGATGGTGTTATGCATCTCTTTTTGCTGTTTTGTTAAGCCCTCTTTGGTAAAGGCATTACGAGTTTGGCCTTCAAACCCGCCGGGGAAGTCGATTCTAATATCACCATGGTCTTTACTTGGGGTGTTATCTAATAGTACTTCCGTACCGTAATACATTTGCGCTATGCCACGTGTGGTTAAAAACAAGGTCATCGCCATTTTTGTTTTGGCTACATCTTGACCAAGCTCAGTGTAAACACGGCTCATATCGTGGTTATCGGCAAATACCATAATGTTATTTGTATCAGGGTATAAAAAGTCATTAGCTAACGATTCATATACTTTAACCCAACCCGTGTTCCAGCTTTCATCTTCATTTAGCGCTTGAATTACCGACTCTTGCAACGAAAAGTCCATCACGCTTGGTAAGCTTGATATATAGCCATCTTGGTTATGCTTGCCACGTTGCCAGTAAGAGGCAATAGCAGGGTTAGACGTCCACTCTTCTCCAACAATATTAAAGTCTGGGTACTCTTGCATTATGGCTTTTGTCCAATCACTCAAAAATGCTTTATCTGAGTAAGAGTAGGTATCAACACGTATGCCGCTTAAATCGGCGTATTCTATCCACCAAATCGCATTTTGAATTAAGTATTCACTTAACAGTGGTTGGCGCTGATTTAAATCAGGCATGGTTTCTACAAACCAACCATCGTTAAACTGGCGCTTATCGTATTCACTGGCGTGTGGGTCTTGTATGGTTTGGCGCGCATGGCTGGTGGCATTTTTGCCTTTATTAAACTCACCATTAAAGTTAATCCAATCTTTAGTTGGCTTATCGTTAACCCAAGTATGCTCAGAGCCAAAATGGTTAAGGACCATATCCATTACCAGTCCAATACCCTGCTCTTTTGCTTTTACTGATAACGTTTTGTATAGCTGGTTTGAGCCCATTCGTGGGTCAACCTTATAAAAGTCTGTAATTGCATAACCATGATAAGAATAGTTAGGCATGTTGTTTTCAAGCACTGGGGTTAACCAAAGCTGTGTTACGCCTAAATCGTTTAAATAGGGAAGCGCGTTTATAACGCCCTGAATATCACCACCATGGCGCCCACCTTTTATACTCGGGTTTGCCGCTTCTAACATGCTTGCGACAGTATCGTTTTGTTTATCACCATTAGCAAAGCGATCTGGGTTAATTAAATAAAGCGTATCAGCTGATGTAAACCCTTGACGCTGAGCGCTGTTTTTATCTCGCTCAAGAAGTGGAAACTCAAAGTTATTGCTTGTTTCGCTGCTATTAAATTCAAGCGTTCCGGCTTTAGCGGCGTCGGTAATGGTAATATTTAAAAATACATAATTTGGATTATCGGTACGGGTTACTTTATTTAACTTAACGCCGTTGTATTTAGCTAATTTAATTTGCTCGTTTGCAATGTTTTGCTCATGAACCATGATGGTAATCGTGTTTTTGTTCATGCCAACCCACCAATTAGCAGGCTCAACGTCAAGTGCGTAGCTAATAGTTGGTAAAGTACAGGCACTTACAAGTAAAAGTTTTTTTAAAAGTTGCATCATCAGGCCTTTTTAATTTTTGCTAAAAAATCTTTATGAGTGGGTAATTGATCTACCGTTGAGGTAATAAGCGTTTTTAGTGTTGAGAATAAATCGTTTAGTTGTTCACTACTGAGTGAGTCAACAATGCTGTTGTAATCTTCGGGGATAAGTCCTTGGCCAATAAACACCTGTTGCCAGGCAACTTCGGCAAATAATTCGTCGTTTTCGCGCACTACTTTGCCGGTTTGCTTAAATAATTTGAGCTTGTGAGCCAATGAGTCAGGAATGTCCATTTGCTTACATTGTCGCCAAAATGGGGAGTCCTCTCGCGCTGTTAGTGTGTAATGCAATATTATAAAATCACGAATGTGCTCTATTTCTATCACGCTTTGCTTATTAAATTCAGTAACTAAAGCTTCGCTTATGCCATTGTGTGGAAACAGCTTTATTAAACGGGTTACGGCACTTTGTATTAAATGAATACTGGTAGACTCTAGCGGCTCTAAAAAGCCACTGGAAAGGCCAACCGATACCACATTTTTATGCCATTGTTTTAACCGCCGTCCTGTTTTAAATTTAATCACCCGCGGCTCAGTCATTGGCTCAGCGGGTAAATTATTTAATAATAACTGCGTTGCCGCATCGTCAGATAAATAACGACTACAATACACCAAGCCATTACCTATTCGGCTTTGCAGCGGTATTTGCCACTGCCAGCCTGCGCTGTGTGCAATTGAACGCGTATAAGGTTTTAGCTCGCTAGTACCTTGAGACTGCACCGCTACGGCGCTATCACACGGTAAATAATGAGACCAATCGACAAAACCGGTGTTAAGGGTTTGCTCTATGAGTAAGGCGCGCTGGCCTGTAGCGTCTATAAAAAGGTCGCCGTTTATCTGCTGTGTGTTACCAAGGGTTAATGATTTTAACTTCCCTGATAGAGGGCATTGTTCAACCTGCTCTATTTTGGCATCAATATGCTCAACACCGCGTGATGTTGCGAGCTTTTTTAAAAACTCAGCATATAACGTTGCGTCAAAGTGATACGCATAACTCAAGCCAGGCAATTGTGTATTAGGTAGGGTATTTAAAGGTGCAAATTTATGCTGTTTAGCCGCTTGGTAGTTAAGAGAAAAATCCCATAAGCTTTCTTCTGCACCGCTAATATGCCCTTTTACCCAAAAATTGTAAAAATCGCAAAAGGGGAAGTCTTTTCCAAATGAGCCAAAAGCATGCATGTAGCTATGAGAGGGGGTTTTCCAATTTTCGAACTCAATTCCTAATTTTATAGATGCATTTGTAGCGTTTATAAAATCTTGCTCGTTTATACCCAGTGCATTGTTAAGTTGAATAATAGGCGGAATTGTTGCTTCACCCACGCCTATAGTGCCAATAGTACTTGACTCAATAAGGGTTATTTTAATTACTTTACCTAACACTTTATTAAGCAAGGCGGCTGTTATCCACCCTGCCGTGCCCCCGCCTGCGATTACGACGTGTTTTATTGGTTTCATATTATTGTCCACGTTTACAGTTTAAAGCTTTGTTAAGTTTGATAAAATTTAGATAAAGTAGCTATAAAAAAGCCCTTGTAAAACAAATTACAAGGGCTCCTACACACAACCTTTATTATAGCTTGTAGCTAAAGCCTAACAAGTAAGTACGTCCGTAATCTTGGTAGTCACGAACTTGTAGCGCGTTATCGCCAGAAAGCGATGTAAACGGCTCTTCTGTTAAGTTTTGAACTTGGAACTGAATTGATAACCCTTCAAGGCTTTCAACACCGGCCTCACTAAAGTCGTAGCCAGCTTGAATGTCCCAAATTGTTTCGCCTAGGATATCCACTTGCTCGGTATCAAAGCCTAGCCCGTATACATCACCTTTAAAGGCACTACGTTTACGCATGCTGGTACGCAGTTGAATACCATTCATTTCGTAGTAAACCGTTAAGCTTTGAATTTTATCTGAAAGACCCGGTAGCTCGTACTCATTACCGTTTTGATCTTCAATATCAGACTCAATACCTGTATGGCTTGCAATTAAACCAAAGCCTTCAAGTGACGGGTGGAAAATTTTAAATGGTAACGCTAGTGATAACTCGTAACCGTATAGGTCGCCGCCACCGCCATTTACTTTACCACTACCAGTACCTTCAGAAGTAGCTGGGATTTCACCTGTTGAAGGGTCAGCAACGCCCGACATATCAATTTCGTATGTGCCGTCAAAAATCCACTGGGTTAAGTCTTTATAGAAAAACGCAGCAGAGAAGTAACCTTCATCGCTAAAGTAGTTTTCGTACGTTAAATCGTAACCAGTTGCTTCTTTAGGCTCTAGGTTAGGGTTACCACCCGATACAGACCAAAAGTTACCATTTTCATCAGGCGTTGTGTTGTATGATGCATCAATAGATGAGTTCATTTCGTCCAAACGGGCGCGTGAGATTGTTTTAGCTGCACCAAAACGCACTGTTTGCTGCTCATCAATCGCAAGTGATAAGTTCAAACTTGGTAAAACGTGTGAATAATCGTGGCTAATATTGGTAGGTGATGCCACAACAATGCCATCTACAGTACTAAATGCATTACCTTGCGATGACTGGTCAGTGTGAACGTAACGTACACCGATATTACCCGTTAACGCTAAGCCGCTTACTTCGGCATTAATATTAGCTTGTGCAAATGCAGAGGTAATTTCTTCTTTTACGGTCCACGATTTAGTTAAATGGCTAGTATTTGTTAAGCTTTCATCAAGTAAGTCGTAGTAGCCGTCATTAACAAGACCATTTACATCGTAGGCAATCATATCGCCCATGCCAATAAAGTCTAAATCAACGCTGCCCATTCGATACTGCTCTGGCACGGTAACTAAACCCGGGTTATCAAGTGAAAACCCAGATAACGTCATAAAGAAGCCCTGCGAATCTTTGGTTTTTTCGCGCTCTTTATAAGACATACCAAATTCAATTGAGCTGAAGTATTCGTTTTCTAATACTTTAGATGCCGCTAGTTTTAATGTAGATAACTCATCTTCAATTGTAGGTGCATTAATGAAACCATCTTGCGCTTGGTTTTCATACTCGGTGCCGGTTAAGCCATATTTATCATTTAAAGCAGAGCTTGCACCCCATGATAAAGGACCACCTAATTGCATTAAGCTGTAATCGCTGTAATCTAAATCGTGAGTAAACGTAGCACCTGTATTACCACCGTTAAATGTGTAACCTAGGTTATCTGCAACACCGCGAGCATCGCCTCGGCCTGTTCCAGAGTAACTCTCAAGACTCCAAATTTTACGGTCTACTTGAGAGTAACTTGCGTCAAACTCTACTGACCACGAGTCATCAATATCGTATTTAGTGTTAAAGCCAAACGCGGTTAATTCTGCTTCACGCTCTTCGTAGTCGTTACGCACAACCACACGTTGGCCATTTGTTACCGCACTGGTAATAAAGCCACTTGCGTCATCTACAGCTACGCTTGCAGGGTCAATCGAACCTTGACCCCATGCGAATGGAATTTCGATACCACGTAAGATTTTTTCGTCTGTAAAATCAACATATAACGCATCAAACGTCATGTTTAATTTGTCTGTAGGAGCGGCCTCTAGCACGAGCATCGCTGAGTCACGTTCTAGGGTTGATGAACGTACAAATGGTTTTGCACCCCCTAATATAGAGTACGTTTGACCATCATCAGCAGTAAATTCAGGGTAACCCCAAGAGTTCCAACGTTTTTCTTGATTTGGAGAGCTCATGGTATTTAGTGCAAACGCAACACCTATGGTGTCATCTGCAAATTGATCAATGTATGAAATAGTACCGCGGTAACCATCGTCGTTACCGTCTGGGTTTAGTTTATCAAAGCTAGTTTGCTCGTATTGGCCGTTAACTTGAAATACACGCTCGCCTTTGCTTAAAGGACGTACTGTTTGCATGTTAATAACACCGGCAATACCTTCTGCTTCAATACTTGCATTAGGCGTTTTATATACGGTAACGCCGCTCATAATTTCTGATGGGTAAAGGTCAAACTCTACGCCACGGTTATCGCCAATAGATACTTGCTCGCGGCCATTAAATGTGGTGCCACTTTCGTTTTCACCAAATCCACGAATTGATACTCTACTTGCGCGACCATCTAGGCGCTGCGCCGTTAAACCTGGTAAGCGTGCAATAGACTCAGCAATAGACGAGTCAGGAAGTTTACCTATATCTTCAGCTGAAATTGACTCAACGACTTGAGTAGAAAAACGCTTTGTGTTGATTGATTCTACAACACTGCCACGAAAGCCTTTTACTTCGATAACCTCAACGTCATCATTTTTAACTGTATCTTCTTGTGCTGCTACAGAGGCAAAGCTTGCTAATCCTGCAGTAGCCATTGCCAACGTTAATATACTTGGTTTGAACATAGACATGATGTTTTCCCGTTACCCATATTGTGATACTCGCTTCTTTATTTGAGTGATAGTCAAACAGGCGAGCTAATTTTGTTGTCAGCATCAATATTAACGCTCGAATTATTTTATTAACAACTTTATGCATACGTATTCAGTACTATGCAAAAGGCTAAAAGTTAACAATGTGTTCACAAATAAAACTTTAACCTACTGTTTTAAATAGTTTTATATTGGTGCAACCTAGTGATTTATTATCATTATAAAAATACATCAATTATTTACCTGAAATCCCTTTGTCATCGTTTGTAAATAGCGTTAATTAAAGGTTTTTTATAAATTTACACGCATATCTTTTGTAAAGATTACCAGATTAAATTGGTCTGACCAAAGAGTGGAATCACCAAAGCTGTGCAGCCCTTTAAAAATAAGCACCAAAATAGTCAGCTGTTTTAGTTACACTTAAATAAACACAATTGGTAAAATTGCTGCAGCGGTTTTTATGGGTAACTTTCCGCTTAGCTTAAACCGCTTTTATGTAAGTAAATTAGCTGCATACGTATGCAGACTTTTTACAGAGCAGCACCCTTCACGTATGCTTTTTGAAAATTTAGTGATTGTTTCAATCAAACTAATAACAATATAAATACTGTGTGGAACGACGGAGAAAAGCATGGCCCAACAGCAGTGGTATAAAGGTGCGGTTATTTATCAGGTTTACCCGCGAAGCTTTCAAGACAGCAATAACGATGGTATTGGTGATCTTAAAGGGATAATTAATCGCATTGATTACATTAAAAGCTTAGGCGTTGACGCTATTTGGATTTCTCCTTTTTTCAAATCTCCAATGAAAGATTTTGGCTACGACATAAGTGACTATCGCGATATAGACCCCATATTTGGTGACCTAAACGACTTTGATGAGTTAATAGATCAAGCACATAAACGCGACATTAAAATTATTATTGACCAAGTGTTAAGCCATACATCAGACCAACATCAATGGTTTTTAGATAGCCGCGAAAACCAAAACAATGATAAAGCTGACTGGTACGTATGGGCGGATGCTAAAGAAGATGGCACAGCGCCTAATAACTGGTTATCTATTTTTGGTGGCGGTGCTTGGCAATGGGAGCCTCGTCGCGGTCAATACTATTTACATAACTTTTTAACCGAACAGCCTGATTTAAACTTTCATAACCCAGATGTAAGAAAAGCTGTTTTAGAAAACGTAGAGTTTTGGCTTAAAAAAGGTGTAGATGGTTTTAGATTAGACGCTATTAACTTTTGCTACCACGATGCACAATTACGTGACAATCCAGCAAAGCCTAAAGATAAACGCCAAGGCCGTGGCTTTAGTGAAGATAACCCATATGCGTTTCAGTACCATTATTATAATAACACCCAGCCAGAAAACATTGAGTTTATGCAAGACATACGAGCACTACTTAATAAATACCCGGGTACTGTATCACTTGGTGAAATTTCATCGGAAGATTCATTGGCAACAATGGCAGAATATACCCAAGGCGGTGATAAGCTGCATATGGGTTACAGTTTTGAGCTACTCACGGATGATTATTCAAGTGAATACATAAGAGAAACCGTACAGACTCTAGAGCAACGCATGACTGAAGGTTGGCCGTGCTGGGCGTTTAGCAACCATGATGTAGAGCGTGTTGCGAGCCGCTGGAGCCAAAATGGTGAAATAAACCCAGCACAATGCAAAATGCTTACAGCCCTACTTGCTTCATTACGTGGTAGCGTATGTATGTACCAAGGTGAAGAGCTGGGGCTAGGTGAAGCCTCTGTAGCATTTGAAGACCTACAAGACCCATATGGCATTACCTTTTGGCCAAACTTTAAAGGTCGCGACGGCTGTAGAACGCCAATGCCATGGGAAGGTAACAACACACAAAACGCAGGATTTAGTGCTGCTAAACCGTGGTTACCGGTTGATAGCGCGCATACGCAGCAGGCTGTGTCTGTACAAGATAAAGATGCAAACTCTATACTTAATGCTTATCGTGAGTTTATGGCATGGCGTAAACAGCATACTGTGTTATTAGCAGGCGATATTAAGTTTATTGATACTGCTGAGCCTATCCTCGCTTTTTACAGAACGCTAAACGAGCAAACTATGTTATGTGTGTTTAACTTAGCTGATAGCAATCAAACATTTGAGTTGACTAAAACAGTGACTGAGGCGCATGACTCACTATCTCACTGTAATGCTACTTTAGATGGTAATAAACTAAACATGAGTGGTTTTGGCTGTTACTTTGCTTTTGTAAAATAAGAATGCCCTGACTAATAATACTCAAAAGCCCGATTTTATCGGGCTTTTTTGTGCGCTCAAATAGTGGGACTGCTATAGCCGGTTTTAAGACGAAATACAGGCCACCAAACCACTCACTTAACCTTTCTAATGTGATTGTGTTTTACTATTTAAATAATCAGTGAGTGCAAATAACACGCCAGAGCTTACAAAGGTGACATGGATAATCACTTTCCAAAATAGCTCCTCACTTGAATGAATATTAGAATTAATAAATACCTTTAAAAGCTCAACCGCAGATATGGCAACAATTGCGCTAATAAGCTTCATTTTTAAGCCTGAGAAACCTACTTTTCCCATCCATGACGGCCTATCTTCGTGGCCCTCAATATTAAGCTTTGACACAAAGTTCTCATAACCACTAAAAATAATAATAAGTAATAAACCAGCCAGTAAAGCGGTATCAACGAGGGTAAGTACACCCACCAATAACTCTTGGTTTGTTGCACTAAAAGTGGCAATACCCATTAAATAAAGTTGCTTAAAAAACTTTATTAATAGCAATATTACAGCAAATAGTAGGCCTACAAAAAACGGGGCTAATAACCAGCGCCCTTTAAATATAAACGACTCTAAGCCCTGCTCTACTTTGTGTATTTTACGAGGCGTACTGGTTGGTTTTGCTTGGTGTTCTGACATTAACTTATCTTTTTATAAAAAAGCGACCTTAGCTTATAATTTATTACAACACAATTACTTATATAATTATTTAAGCGTAATTTACTCATCTTGACGATAAAAATTTTTCGTTATCTTTTATTTTAATTTCGATTAAAAATCACTACACCAACAGAGTTGTTCTGCATTGGGCACTATTTAAATACAGCTTTAAAATGTATTTAAATCGTAAAACCATTTATTTAGGAATCAACAAATGAATAAAGCATTGCTAGCATTAATAGTTGCACCACTTTTTGCTGTATCTGCAACGGTTGCAATCGCAGACGATGCACCAGTAGCTTCTGCACAAACAATTAAAGAATACACAGATATGTGTGTAAATTGGGCTAAAGATGATGATGTAAGTAACGACGATCTATTTGGCTATGTTCTTCAATGCGTTAATGATGAATTAGAGTCTGAAGGCTACAAAAAAGTATCTACTGTACAAATCTAAACAATAAAAAATATGCGGCTAATAAAGCCATTGCGACGCATATAATCATAAAAAAACCGGAATGACACAGGCTGTGTATTCCGGTTTTTATTTGTCTTAGGCTAAATAAATTTTAACGTTTATTCAGCTTCTTTTTTTGCTTTAGGTTTAGCTGGCGATTTTTTTGCAGCCGCTTTCTTTTTAGGCGCTGCTTTTTTCTTCGCTTCTTCTACCCATTTACCCGCTTCGTAGTGAGCAGTCCAGCCTGTGGCTTTTCCGTCAACTTCAGTCATCACGTATTGCGCTTTATTTTTACGGCTATAACGTACTACGGCTAAATTGCCATCAGGATCTTTTTCTGGCGCATCAGCTAAGTAATAAAACTTAGGTGAAATACGCTCTCTAAAACGCTTTAGCTCAGCCACTTTAGGCGCTCGCGTCTCGCGTGACTTAGGGAAGGTGTTAGCCGCCAAGAAAATACCTGCAGCCCCGTCACGTAAAACAAAATAAGCTTCTGACTTTTCACATTCAAGTTCAGGTATGTGCACAGGATCTTCTTTTGGTGGCGCAGCTTCGCCGTTTTTAAGTAACTTACGCGTATTTTTACACTCTTCGTTGTTACAGCCAAAATACTTACCAAAACGGCCCGATTTAAGCTCCATGTCTGAACCACATTTATCACATTCGATAATAGGCCCATCGTATCCTTTAATTTTAAAGGTACCTTGCTCAACGATATACCCTTCACATGCAGGGTTATTACCACAAACATGTAATTTACGGGTTTCGTCTATTAGGTAAGAGTCCATAGCCGTTTCACAGATTGGACAGCGCTTCATTTGCATTAATGTTTCAGTTTCAATGTCCTCAACATCTGCCGCAACCGCTTCATCCCCTGACACTAGGTTCATAGTGGTTGTACAACGCTCTTTAGGCGGTAAGTTATAACCTGTACACCCTAAAAACACCCCTGTAGATGCCGTGCGAATACCCATTTTTCTGCCACACGTAGGGCAGTCAATATCGGTTTCGACCATTTGATTAAGGCGCATTCCGCCTTGCTCTGGCTCATCTTTGGCTATGTTTAATTGCGTAGAAAAATCAGCATAAAACTTATCAAGAACTTGGGTCCATACACGCTCGCCTTCAGCGATATCATCTAAACGACCTTCCATTTTTGCTGTAAAGTCAAAGTTCATTAAATCAGTGAAGTTTTCAACCAAACGGTCGGTAACAATTTCGCCCATTTTTTCAGCGAAGAAACGACGGTTTTCTACCCGTACATAACCACGGTCTTGAATTGTTGAAATAATTGATGCGTACGTAGATGGACGACCAATACCACGTTTTTCAAGCTCTTTTACTAAACTTGCTTCACTAAAGCGCGCTGGCGGTTTAGTAAAGTGCTGCTTAGGGTCAAGCTCAATTAAACTAAGTACTTCGCCTTCTTTTACTGCTGGCAGCGATTGATCTTCTTCATTCTTTTTACGTACCGCAGGTTGCACTTTTGTCCAACCATCAAAGCGAAGTACTCGCCCTTTTGCTTTTAGTTGAAACTCATCAGCGGCCACAGTAAGTGTTGTTAAGTCGTACTCTGCAGGCATCATTTGACAGGCAACAAACTGACGCCAAATTAATTCGTACAGTTTTTTGGCATCGGCATCAACACCTTCAACATGCCCAGAAAGTACAGTTACACTTGAAGGACGGATCGCTTCGTGCGCTTCTTGTGCGTTGCCTTTAGAGCTGTAGCTAATTGGGTCTTTAGGTAAGTACTTTGCGCCAAACTCTTGGGTTACATAATCACGACACATTTCAACTGCATCTTTTGACAGATTAGTTGAATCGGTACGCATATAAGTAATGTAACCGCCTTCGTAGAGGCGCTGTGCAAGCATCATTGTTTTTTTAACGCCATAGCCTAAACGTGTACTGGCGGCTTGTTGCATGGTTGAAGTAATAAAAGGCGCACTTGGGCGGCTTTTGCTTGGTTTTTCTTCAACACTTATTACTTTATATTCGGCTGTCTCAAGGCTTTTAACTGCGGCTGTAGCCTGAGCCTCATTTACCGGCTTAAATGGCTTATCTGCTTGTTTGGTGACTTCTAAGCGTAATTGTGACTCAGTATTTTTAACATCGGCGTGTATATCCCAAAACTCTTCTGGAATAAACGCTTTAATTTCACGTTCGCGCTCTACTAATAAACGTACCGCAACCGATTGCACACGCCCAGCAGAAAGCCCGCGCGCTACTTTAGCCCATAATAATGGCGATACCATAAAGCCAACTACACGGTCTAAGAAGCGGCGTGTTTGTTGTGCATATACCATGTCGGTATTTAGTTCACCAGGTGTTTCAAACGCTTGTTGAATCGCATTTTTTGTAATTTCGTTAAATACAACGCGTTTATATTTTTCAGGCTCACCACCAATAATTTCTTGAAGGTGCCAAGCAATTGCTTCCCCTTCTCTATCCAAATCCGTTGCGAGATAAACTTGGTCTGCATTTTCGGCCAGCTTTTTTAACTCTTGAACTACTTTCTCTTTACCTGGCAAAATTTCGTAATGTGGCTCCCACCCTTTTTCAGGATCAATACCCATACGTGCAACTAAGTTAGTGTAATCTCGTTGCTGTTTATACGCTGCCTTTTCTTCAGGCTCCATTTTACGAACTTCAGCTGGCGTTTTAGTCGCCGGTACTTTAGCTTTGTTCGAACCTGAAGTAGGTAAATCACGCACATGTCCAATACTGGACTTTACGATGAAGTCTTTACCTAAGTATTTATTAATTGTTTTAGCCTTAGCAGGTGACTCTACAATTACTAGCGATTTGCCCATAGTTGCCTATTTCTAACCAAATATTTAAATGTGTTTTGCCGACATAAACGGCGCGAATATTTATAGGTATATCTACAAACACCTATTGTTACAAGCTTTTAATACAAACTTTTCAGTATTTACTGAATAAACAAACAATTTTTGTTGTTAAATTATACAAACCGGTGTTTTTAAAATAATTGCTGTGGAATATATAGAACACAAATAAAAAAGCCAACCTTAAGGTTGGCATTTTTTTAATTAAACAATTGACTACATATTAACCATCATCACTTATTGCAATTTGAGCTGTTGAAATATTGCCTTTACCAGTCGTAAACTCAACGGTTAAGAATCCTTCCGTTTTATCATTTCCTTCTGCTTCACGGCTAATTGATAGAGCTTCACCAAATGCAAAAGTTGCACTTGAATTGCGAATATCAAAACCGTCTGTACCGCTGTACTCACCATTATCAGCAGATATAGCTACATTGGTACCTGCAGGCATGGGGTTATTATATATATCAGAGTAGTAAACAGCGAAAGTTAATGCTGATAGCTGATTCCCCAAATCAGTACTAGTAATGTTGATAGAACCTACATCGCAGTAATCTGTGTTATCGGTTGCTTCTAAGCTCAAGATAATAGCGCCAGACTGAGTGTCAGCTTGACGATAGATATTATTACACTCTTCGATATCCTGTGCGAGCTGCATAGCATTATCAGTAAATACTGTAGGATCATCTATAACTGTTTCTTCTAATGCTTCAGCAAAGCGATTACGTAACTCACTTTTTGTGACCACAAATCTACTGTATGCGGTACTACCCGACATAATGATTTCAAAAGAATCACGAATATCAACTAGTTCTTTAGTACAAAGGCTTTCAAATGTGTCACCTTCTGTTGGTGTTGTTGCTTCTGCTTTACATACTAAACCATTGTATTTTTCATCAGCTAGCGTGTGCATGCCATTGAGATCAATATCCCAGTTTTCTTCAAAATGGCCAGCATTTGTGTTCTCTGGGCTACATGGATCATCACTATCGCCTTCTTGACAGTTATCAGCGGCTTTTATCACTGTCGCTGTAACAGGATCATAAATACCCGCTAAGCCATCATAAACACCATTTTCATTGTGATCGATAAATGCCTCTGTTAGATCATAACCACTATAATATTCGTTGGTATCAAAACGCCCATTTCCGTTAATGTCAATGAACGATTCTTGACCTTTAGCGGTAACAAGCACTGTTGCACGACCACCAAGAGGGACGCCATTTTCATTGAAAGCAGCATTTAAAATACCGGCCATACAAGGTGCTGCAGAACCAAAGTAAAGATCACAGTTAATTTCATTAGTTTTAGGGTTAATACTGTTAATTGTATTACCCCATTTTGCATCTGTGAATGGTTTTGGGTTTTGTGAACGCCATTGAGCAACGCACTGACCGTCGACTGTATTACACTCTAGCTGCGCATTAAATTCTGTACCATCAATGGTACCAATAGCACCCCCTTCAGTTGTTAAGTATACCGAAGTCCCATCAGGAACAGGGTTGTTAAAATGATCAGCTAAATAAACATTAACGTCTTCAATATCACCGGTATAATTTAACGCTTCAATATTGAAGTTAGTTGGTGCAGCGGTGAAACTATTGCCATCAGGTAAACCTGAACTAATCGAAACTAAATCAGATACTGTTATTACTTGCTCATCTAATGAAACTAGTGAGAGTTCTCCGGTTGGGCATGAAACATTGGCATCACGCTCTGCGTCATCAAGAAGACACTCATCATAAAGTTCTTTCCAGCATGTAACATTGTCGTTTTGGTCAGCTGGAATAAGTTCATCTGGGATGTAGCAAGCTTGAACACGCACAGCCTGAGGAACAAAACCAGAGTTCACTTGAATACGTGCTAAGCCTTCAGAATCTGTTGAAACACTAGCATGCGAATAACCGGTCGAATCTGTAACTTCAGAAAGTGATATGCCACCATTAGTCGAGCTTAAACGAAAATCTAAACGCTTTTGCTTTGCAGTATTACCTATTTCATCTGTTAATTTGAATGTAAGTTGGCTGATTTCTTTACGAGAAACTCCACCAGTCCCTTTTAGTGCAAGTACATTTTCTGATGCTTCAACAAATTCAATCGAGCTTACTGCGGCAGCCGATACAGGTACATTAACTGTAACAACTTTTGGTGTACCACCAGTAAGCACTGTCGCTGTAACCGTATCGCCTTGTGATGTGTTACAGCCATTACTTCGGTATGTCGCTGTTGCAATACCACTAATACTCGTTGCAGTACCATCCATTACCGCAAGATCAGATTCAACACAACCAGATGTAAATTCAACATCTAGTGGAGTTACAAACAAATCTCCATCTGTATCATAAATATTTACTGAAATAACCGTTGTAGCTCCAGCTGCTAGTGGCACAAATTCGTTATCAATCACATTGCCAGCTTCATCTAATTTATTATATAAACCATTTGAAATTTCAACACTTAATTCTGCTGTAGCGATTTCAAATGCTTTTGAAGCAGTAACTGATTTAGCAGTAACAGATACTTCTCCAGCACCACTGTTTGCCCCTGGCTGTAATTTTAAAATTGCAAAACCAAAGTTATCTGTTAGTGCTTTACCTGATTCTGGTAACAAGGCACCAAGGTCTGTAGATAACTCAGCTATAATGCCATCAATACCATCACCAGAACTTGTATCTGTGACTTTAATCATAACGTCAATAAGTTCATCAGAAGAGAATTGATTTACAACATTACATCCAGATGCTAGATAGGTGCCTTCGAGGGATGTTGTGTTGCGATTAGCATCCCAATCACTTGCACAGCCTTGTAATAACTTGATATCAAGCTCTGCTTCAGCACTTTCCACAGGTGCATCATCACCATTTGAAATAAAGCCTGCAACTTTAGTGATGCTATTACCGCTTTCATCCGTATAGGTAGCAACGACTTGACCCGCACCTTTTGAATCACCGCTACTGAGCGTTACGGAAGCTTGACCACTCGCGTCTGTTAATGCAGTACCTAACACAGGTGTGATTTTACCAGTGTAATTAGTTGTAAAAGAAATTAGCTGGCCTTGTAAAGGTTCATCTTCTTCTAACAAGGTAGCAGTAACTGTACCTTTATTATCTTTGCTAACGGGGTTATCAGCTGTAAATGGTGAACCAGTACTGTCTAAAATTGAAACATCAAGTTCAATAGTACCATTCACACTGGAGTCATCGCTCTCAGAGCCATCAGATGTGAAACCAAAGGAGTCACTGTATGTATCTTCACCATTAATATAGGTGGCGGTAATAATACCAGCCCCCGCAGTGTCGCCAGCCGTCAGAGTAATTGATGCTACTCCATCAGTGTTGGTTAAAACCGTGCCTGAAACTGGATCTAGCGATCCGATGTCACCATTAAGACTAAAATTGACTACTTCGCCAACAACAACTGCCCCACTATTAGTGAGCATTGCCGAAATAGTTAACGGTTCATCAGCTGTAACAGAATTCGCTTCATCTGTACTTGATTGACTATAGCCTTGAACAGACACTACATAATTTAGCTCTTCTGTTTCGTCACTTCCGCCAGTGGATGTATCTTTATCTAACGACCCACCGCCGCCACAAGCGGCTACCAATGAGCTTATAAACAAGATACTTAGCCATCGTAATAAAGGCATCGCCCTCTCCCTAGTTAGCTATTTATTATTCATATAATTGTTTACCTAATGTTAACCTATAACTTAGTCTAATATCACAGTTTTTTGTCACTTTTTTATGTAAATAATTCCGCAAAGGCTATTTTTTTCTGTAGTAAATATTTCCTTGCTGGTAGTCTATGGCAAATTTGAAAAAATAGATTAGGGAATATGTCTAAAATACGTTCAATGAGTTTAACTACCCGTATCATGATTGGCATGGCACTGGGTATTGCAGTAGGCTTTTTATTTCAGGCTATATTAGCTGGTGAAGACGATTATCTAATTCCTCTTGGGTTATTCTCTTTGCCAATTAAAGCTTTTTTTGTAGATGGCCTTTTCCATGTTGGCGGACAAATTTTTATTGCCAGCTTAAAAATGTTGGTTGTGCCGCTGGTATTTGTATCGCTTGTATGTGGTACGTGTAGCTTGAGCGATCCTAAAAAATTAGGCCGTTTAGGTGGTAAATCGATTGGCTTATATTTAGTTACAACTGCCGTGGCAATTACCGTAGCTATTTCACTGGCGTTATTATTTAACCCAGGTCAAGGCATTGCACTGCCATCAGATGCAAGCTTCAATGCTAAAGAAGCCCCTACCTTAGCGCGAGTGATTATCGATATGTTCCCTACTAACCCATTCGAAGCAATGGCTAAAGGGAACATGCTGCAAGTTATTGTGTTTGCGCTTTTATTTGGTGTTTCAATGGCGCTAAGTGGCAAAGCAGGTAAACGTGTAGCCGCAGTATTTGAAGATTTAAACACGGTTATTTTAAAACTAGTAACGCTACTTATGAACATTGCACCTTACGGTGTGTTCTTTTTAATGGCTAAACTTTTTACCACTATCGAAATGGGATTAATACTCAGCCTGGCTAAGTACTTCCTTGTAGTCGTGGCAGCGTTATTAATTCACGCATTTATTAATTACAGTATCATTTTAAAAGTATTAACAGGCCTTAACCCACTTACCTTTTTAGCTAAAATGAAACATGCGTGTTTATTTGGTTTTAGCACTTCAAGCTCAAGCGCGACTATGCCTATTACACTTGAAACTGCGACCAAAAAACTCGGCGCTAATAACTCGGTTGCCTCTTTTACTATTCCGCTAGGCGCTACCATTAACATGGATGGCACAGCCATTATGCAAGGCGTGGCAACAGTATTTATTGCACAAGTGTTTGCTGTTGATTTAACGATTTCTGATTACTTAATGGTTATTCTAACCGCGACGCTTGCCTCGGTAGGCACCGCGGGTGTGCCTGGTGTGGGTTTAATCATGCTTGCAATGGTACTTAACCAAGTAGGTTTACCAGTAGAAGGCATTGCAATTATTATTGGTGTTGACAGGTTACTCGATATGACGCGCACAGCCGTTAATATAACGGGTGACTGTATGGTAACTTGTGTGGTTGCTAAATCAGAAGGTCAATTAGATGAAACAATATTTAACGACCCGAACGCAGCTAAAGACTTAGAAGATTACCACAAATCTACTGAGTAATTATTTAAGCCCATAAAAAAACCCTTGCTATGCAAGGGTTTTTTATTACCTTTAATAACGTTTTATGGGTTCATTGCTTTAAAACGCGACATTAAATTAACGCCTGCTTTATTTACAGAGCTACTTAGCCCAATTGCTAACTTATCACTTAATCCTTTCTTAATTTTGTATTTTACTTTGTATATTTGACGCTCAGCTTGTTGCTCTAATAACGCATCATCACTGGTTTTAATTACATCAACTAAGCCCTTTTCAATTGCTTGTGTTGCAAACCAATGCTCACCCGTTGCCACATTATCAATATTAAGTGTTGGCCGTTGGCTGCTTACAAACTCTTTAAACAAACCATGTGTTTGCTCTATTTCATCACGAAACTTTTCGCGGGCTTTATCTGTGTTTTCGCCGAACAAGGTTAACGTACGTTTAAATTCGCCAGCTGTAATTTGCTCAAACTCTACATCGTTTTTCTTTAAAATTTTATTAAAGTTAGGTATTTGTGCAATTACACCAATAGAGCCAACAATAGCAAAAGGAGCCGCTAATATTTCATCGGCCACACAGGCCATCATGTAACCGCCACTCGCTGCTACTTTATCAATAGAAACCGAAAGCTTAATACCTGCAGTTTTAAAACGCTGTAATTGCGATGCAGCTAAACCATAGCCATGCACCACGCCGCCCCCACTTTCTAAGCGAACTAATACTTTATCTTTCTCAGGATTAGCAATGGCAATAATTGCGGTCACTTCTTCGCGTAGGCTTTCAACTTCATGAGCGTCCATACTACCTATAAAATCAATAACATATAGGCGTGGCTTCGGCTCATCATTTGCCGCTTTTTTAGACTCGACTTTTTGCGCTTTATGATGCGCCTTTAACTCTTTTTTAGTTAAAGTATTCTCTAAAAAACTGTGTTTTAAGTCATCTAGTTGCTCAGACAAATCGTCTATTTCTATAGCTCCTTTTTTAGCTTTAGGCTTTACTGCTGAACCCACAATAAGGGTTAAAATAATTGCAATAGCAATAACAAAGGTAACCGTTTTAGCAAAAAACAAACCGTATTCGTATAAAAATTCCAACTGGTCTCTCCATTTATAAATTTAAGCTAATTTATCATGCTTTATAACAAAAAAAAGCCACTAAACAGTGGCTTTTCAAGGTTAATAAGGTATTTGCTGATTAATCAGTCACAACCTCTGGGTTACTGACTAATAACATACGCCCGCGTGCAGCTAAATAAGTAGCTACTTGGAGCTGCATTTCAGCGTTTGCTGCTGCACTGCCCTCAACAGTTGCCGCTTGAGCATCGTCTTGTGCTGGCGTTAAAATTGAGCCATGGTGCCCTTTTGTAAATTTCACCAAATAACTCGCTGGGGTTTCACTTAGTGCTTGTGAAGTGCTTACTGTTTCAAGCCCCATAAATGTTGCTAACGGAATTGTGCCCGATATAGGGTTATTTGCTGCCGCTGGCGGAATAACTTGGTCTGGTTTGTTATCTGCGCCATCGCCTACAACTACATTAGTGTATACAGGTGTACCTAAAGCATTTACCGCTGCTGCGTAATTTGTTGGGTCTCCGCTATCAAGTGCTGTTTGCGCTGCAAAAGCAAACTCGGTCATTACCGCTTGAATGTTAGCAAGTTTTGTAGTTTCCCCTGCCGTAGTAAGTGAGGTTACATACGCCTGATAGCCACAAGTTAAAAACGCTTCCATATCTGGTAATAATGTACCACAGTTTGAAATAGCATCCGCTTGTAAAAACTCGTTAAACTCTTGTGATTCTGCTGTACCAGCTTGCGATAATACAGAGCCTTGAATAAATGGCCCAAACGCAGCCGATTCAAGTAAAAAGCTTGCTATACCGCCACCGCCACTGGCAAGTGCTACCGTGTTTACCTTAAATAATGGGTCAATTGTATCTGCAAGCGGAGTATTAGCCTGAGCTATAAATGCAGGTGCAACAATAGAGCCTAAAGAATGCCCTACATAGGTTACATCTTGTGCGTTAATTGTCGCATCATTAATAAAGTTTAAACCTAAGCGTAAGCCTAATAAATCTGCTGATGATTGACGCAAGCTATCACGAGCCACTAACAAAGAGTTTAAATTCATGTAACTTAGTACTGAACCCGTCGTTGCATTAAAGTCATCTGTCCCATCAGCATCAACATCTACACCACGCTCACCATGGCGAGGATGGTCAATCGCCGCTGTGGCAAAACCTTGAATTGACAGTTGTGCAGTTAATGCCAACATGCTTTCTTTGTCTGTTGTTATACCGTGTTGCATAATAACAACTGGCCAGCCAGTTACTGGCATTTCAATTGGATCAAGACCTTGTGAATCACGAATAAAATTAATAACCGGTAAAATAGGTTTGGTTATTTGCACTGGCACATTCGCCATGCTTTGCACTTTAGGAATAGAGTTATACTTAGTTAAATGGCGTGTAGTGTCTAAACCTAAATCACGCAACTGTCCGTCACTTAACGCAGCACAAAGCCCATCATTATCGCTAATTGGCTCTGCAGGGAAAGCTTCGCCTGCTGCAGCTTTGTAACCTAAAACAGCTACCGCGTTGTCACACATACCTTGCCAATATGTATCATTTAAATCACTTATTTCAGTGCCTGTTGGGGTGCCTAAATACATAGGTAACATAACGCTACCTTTTAAATATTGCACACCAGAGAACGCATCCGATACGCTAACACCCGCAGCTGCAAATACTTGCTGCACATTTACCATTGCTTGTTCAGGTACACTTACCATTGGTGTTGGCAAAGCATCATTTTGTAAGCTAGCTGCCAGTAAGTTTTTAATTGTGCCAAGCACAGGACCTGCTGATTGAATGGTCATAGCAGCAGAAAATATAATATCATCTTTTGTAATATCACCTGAGCTTACAACCACATTCTCATAGCTATTTACTGCCGCTTGAAGACCAAGCTGAGCATCAGTAATCAATGGCGCTTCTTCACTTACAGAAGCGTAAGTAGAAGAAGGCTGAATAGAACGCCCTTGAGAGTCTTTTAATCCAGTGGTTAATACATTTATGTATGAACTTCCTGGTGTGAAAGGCTTTAATGGGATAATAGCAACTGCGTCGCCTGAGGCTTGAGAAATAAAGTCTACGCCATAGGTTAATTCGCCTACCAATTTACACGCTGAACCAGCTGTAACAACAGCACATTCGGCATCAGTTAAGCTTGCGCCCATAACCACTTCAAAAATTCTTACTGTACCAGGCGACGCTGCAGAGGTTTCATCAAGCGATACACCTGTAGGGAAAGTTAAATCAATTTTGTAAGGCACTTGCGATGACCAGCCATCTAAAGCACCTAGCGCTAATTGCGGATCTGCATAAGCAGTGCGAGGCACAGAGACGTTATCATCGTCTAATTCACCTGGAATATTAATTGTGCCGTCTTGAGTGCCGCTCATTAATAAATCGTTAGGGACAGATAAAACCCCATTCGCAGGGTCAAAGGTCACCGTGGCATTAGGTATTATGGTTGCAGTATCGTTTTTAACATCTTCTAATGTTTCTCCGCCGCCACAACCTGCTAACGCAGCTGTAACCGAGAGTGAGAGTAGCATTTTTTTCATATTGTTGGCTCCGCACATATCTTTATTTTTATAGTGTGTTCGTTCAAAGTAAGTGTGTTTAATCAGTGTAGTAAAGTTAAAACAATGTAATCAGTTTATTAATGAGACATTAGACCAGTTAAACTTAACGTAAAGTTTATAATTCCGCCACCTAAATTTTCAATAAATTCGATTACTTGACGATTTGCTATGTTAAAATCAAAAAAATTTTATAAATTGGTATTTATATGCAAACTTATCAAGCAACTCCAAATGCACTTCAAAATAAAGTTATTTTAATTACAGGTGCCGGCGATGGTATTGGCCGCGTAGCAGCAATTACCTACGCAAAGCATGGCGCGACAGTTATTTTACTTGGTAAAACAACAAATAAGCTCGAATGCGTTTACGATGAGATTGTCAATGCTGGTTACCCTCAGCCTGCTATTGTGCCAATGGACTTAAAAGGCGCGACAAAACAAAACTACCGTGATTTAGCAGCTACAATCGAAAGTCAATTTGGCCGATTAGACGGCTTATTAAATAATGCCGGTATTTTAGGGTCGCTAGGGCCACTTGAGCACTTTTGCTCTTCTACGTTTGAAAACATCATGAAAGTGAATGTTACTGCGCAAGCAATGATCACCAAAGCGCTATTCCCTGTGCTGCGTAAATCAGAAAATGCCTCTATTGTTTTCACTTCATCAAGCGTTGGCCGTAAAGGGCGCGAATTTTGGGGGCCTTATGCAATATCTAAATTTGCAGTTGAAGGCATGATGCAAACATGGGCCTGCGAAGTAGGTAAAACCAATATCCGTGTAAATTGTATAAACCCTGGCGCAACGCGTACCTCTATGCGCGCATCAGCCTACCCAGGGGAGGATCGCGATAAGCTTGCTACCCCAGAAGATTTAATGCCAACGTATTTATATTTAATGAGTGATGACTCGAGCGATGTAAACGGTGAATCTCTCGATGCGCAACAAAAAAAGTAAACTACATTTTTAATTATAAAAAAAGCCGCATACATTGCGGCTTTTTTGTCGGTAATTTTTTGTAATTATACCAATTCGCTTAATTAAATTATCTATTTTAAGGCTAGAAAAACGTGTTGATCGCTAGGCAAAAAATTCGCTATTTAGCTGTGCTAAATGAGCATTTTTTTACCTAGGTAGCGACACGTTTAGCCCCGCAAAATGATTAAGTATTATTGC